>ERZ802831.1-NODE-1-length-265396-cov-21.0749_pt1 | contig 265396 bp, 286 predicted proteins | sample MGYA00345655_ERZ802831 | MGnify/ENA primary metagenome ERZ802831 (study PRJEB30503, sample SAMEA104212376) | marine metagenome | biome: Westerlies Biome; feature: [SRF] surface water layer (ENVO:00010504) within the epipelagic zone...; material: water...
GGATTGATCCGTGCCTGGGGAGACGTTGCTTGCCTCTCCGCTGGTGTGGAGGGCTCGGTGGTTGAAGGGCATGTGCCCGCTTCTGCGATCCAGCGGATGTTGATGGAGTGGCCCAATATCCGTGTTCGCACGCTACTGACTAGTTAAGAGAGACTTACGAGCAACCCTCTCTCATTGCGATGGTCTCAAGAGCATCACCGCACCTGACACTGTGACGATGACGGTCAGCGCACCCAAGAGCATTGGATAGACAGGCTGAAGGTTCAGAACGCCAAAGTTCCCGGTGTGGATCTTGAGCAGCCAGAAGGCATCAATTTCTTGCTCCAAGAGCAAGCTGTAAAGAGATCCCGTGCCGGCGGTGATCAGCAACGGGAGAGCAGCAATCGGGACCAGCCAACGGTGAATCTTGCGTGCTCGCCTTGTCAGCTGTCGTTGGCTCATTGCTTACGAAGTTGGCGGTGGAGTTCCTGCTCATCCGCGCACGGCATCCACTTCCCGTTGTTCTGATGCACCGACATGCAACCAATCTCGCCGGCACGTTGTTGCGCGTCAGCTTTGGATTGGTAGATGCCTTTGCTATGTCCCAGACTTGCCATGGGATATAGAGCGAACGCAGCGGCGACTGCGAATGGGATTGAGACCCAGCCCATCACCCTTGTTGTGAAAAGAATGAACATGGTGGCTCTCATAACGCAAAGAGGCCATCAAATTTGTAGTAGTCAGACTTATTCATGCCTTCGCTTTGCAACATTTTGCGGAGATCAATGATTTCTTTTCGCTGGGCGACGATGATCTCGCGCGCAAGACGAAGAATGGTGGGGTTGGTTGAGTTTTTGCGTGCTTCATGGGCCATCTGAAGGGCCCCGCCATGGTGTTCAATCATTCCCTCTAGGAACCACTGCACCCTGTTTTCGCGTGTCGGCTTCGTTCCCGACATTCGCATTCCGGCAATCACCTCAGGACTCATGCGCACGAGGTCTGCCATGGAGTTGGGGTCGCCATCGGGGCGCAATGCCACGGGGTACACGGGAGCATCGGGGTACCAGGCTTTGCGCCATTGGCGCATCGCTTTGATCTCACGGGCCTGCTCGTCCCAAATGCTGTTCGCCAGGGCCCCCACCCCAGGGGCGCCGATGTTGAAGACGTATTCACTCATCCGCAACGCCCCGGTGTGGTGCTCGACCATGCCGTCGATGAAGCGCAGGTCGTAGGTACTGCCTGCGGGCCCCATTCCATGAGCATGGTGATGATGCGTGCCGGAATGCGTGGGTGCTGGGTCTTTTGTGCGTTCAGGCTGTGCGTGATGCATCCCGTGCCCATGATGCCCTTGGTGATGGTCCATCTGGGCGAATACGACTTGAGGGGGAAGAGCCGAGATCGCAATCATCGCAAGGGCAAGACGCCGCACCGGTTGAAGACGTAGAGGTTGGTTGATCTTAGAAAATTTGAGCCTGGATTGCTCCTTGATTCTTGGACCTGGTGCTGTGGAATCCAGGGTGCGCTGGAGGTTTGCCAATGAATAGACGTGCCGATTAGTCCTGGGGTTTCTGGCCGCTGTTGGCACCGAGTTCTCAGTTGTTTGAACTGACTAATGAGCATGTCCATGAGTTGTCCCTGGAATTTTGTGCAACTGGGCCGGATGGTGTGCAACTACATCCTTCGCTTTTGCTGGCTGATGCTGTGTTCTTCCGTTGTGACGTTGTTCGGGTGAGGTGTCCAAGGTTGTTGTTTCAGGGTTTTTTGACCTCACTGTGCAGTTCTGAATGTGATGTGTGTGGGCCGCAGGTCAATGTTCTTCAACAACTGAGTGAAGGGTTGAATGTCTCAGACTGCATCAGTCAACCCGGATGGCAGCGGTGAGCTTGCTCACGGCGTTCCATGCGGGATTGACATTGGCTGTGGTCATAGCGGTGTGTTGACGACCAATCTCAACTCGTGCATCGCCCTGGTTCTGAAGCCATGACACGCAGCTGAGAGATCAGCAGATCGCTTGAGTGCTCCGCCGGTCATTAACGAACGCGACGGCTGGTTCGAAAACGACGGCGTCGGGCGGATCGGTCTTGGCTTGCTCTTCTAGGGAGTTGGAGCTGGTGGTCAGCCCAGTCCATCGTGAGGGCTTCGATCAGGGTGTCACGGTCACCAAATAGCCGAAGCATGGCGTTCGCACTTGAGATTGGATCTCAATAGAGCATGATTGCCGTGATTTTGCAAGTGATTCTCAATAGCGTTAAGTCTCCTGAAGAGTCCGGCTGATCAGTCGTGCGCCCAGGTGCTAACCAGCGCGCAACGACACTTTTGACCAACATGCGGCAAGTCTGACCAGTCCGATGATGCGCTCGGGAATGCTCAAAGCCCTCGGACCGGGAATTTTGCTGGCGGCGGCATCGATCGGTGGTTCCCATCTGGTCGCCTCAACCCAGGCGGGAGCTCTTTACGGGTTGGGTCTGCTCGGGTTGCTGCTTCTCGCCAACCTTTTCAAATACCCTTTTTTGTTGATCGGAAGCCGTTTCACCGCAGTAACCGGTCGCAGTCTTCTGGAGGGCTATCAGCACCAGAGCCCATGGTTTCTGCCCCTCTACCTGCTGATCACCCTCAGTACGGGTGTGGCCAACATTGCAGCTGTTAGCTCCTTGGCTGGCAGCTTGGCGACTGCGGTGGCTCCCGGATCACCGCAGGCTCTTGGATTGCTGGTACTGGCGATCAGCCTGGTGGTGTTGCTGTTGGGGCAATACCGCAGCCTGGATCGGCTCAGTAAGGCAGTCGTCGCGCTACTGGTTTTGTGCACCCTCATGGCAGCTGTCGCGACATTGATCCGTGGCCCAGCCGCTGGTTTTGCCGTGATGTTCACCCCCAGTCCCTGGACCTGGGGGTCGTTGCCTTTTCTGGTTGCTTTGTTGGGGTGGATGCCATGCCCGCTGGATCTCTCCGCCTGGACATCGCTTTGGATTTATGCCCGAGAACAGGATTCAGGCCATAAGAGCAGCCGCACTGAAGTGGTGGCTGATTTCAACATCGGCTATGCCGCGACGGTATTGATGGCAGTGTTGTTTCTGGTGCTGGGAGCTTGGGTGATGCATGGCACCGGGACGGAGTTTTCCCAGGCTGGAGCAGCTTTCTCCCAGCAGCTCATCGAGCTTTACACCGCCAGCTTGGGAGCTTGGGCTTATCTCTTGATTGCACTGGCTGCACTGATGACGATGTTCAGCACAGTGCTTACATGCCTTGATGGCTACCCGCGCTCGGCGTCTGCCTCGGTTCGTTTGCTGCGAGGTCATCGCGGTATGGCGGTGCTGAACACCAACAACCAGCGTCTTTGGATGCTGCTGCATTTCGCCTTGGCCTGCGCTGTGCTGCTGTGGTGGTCCGGTTCGATGGGCGCTCTGGTCACCTTGGCGATGTGGGTGTCGTTTGTGACCACACCGGTTTTGGCATGGATGAATTGGCGGGTGATGCAGAGCCGTCAAGTTGCCCCTCAAGATCGCTTTGGCCCGGCCATGAGCCGTTTGGCTGCGATCAGCCTCGGTGTGTTGAGCCTGTTTGTTGTCCTTTTCGGAATCAGCCTTGTTTGAGGTGCAGAAGCGCGCTGTTTTTCTTCCATGCGCTTGTTTTCTGTGAACTGGGTGAGTCTGCTTCAGTTCGCGAAACGGTGACAGGGGCCACCACCATTGCGGGGGGGTGTCGCGTCTTCGTTGCGGCGTTGCCCCCCGCCTCTTTGGTGAAAAGTGGCTGTCTCCTGTCAGTTCTCTAGCAACTGTTTGACGACAATTAGATAGGCGGGTCGCGCCAACTACATTGGCGGGTCTCAAAACGCGACAACAGGGCTCTGATCACCGACTGGAGCCCTGCGATGCCCGCCCCCCTGTCGTTGCGGATCAAGGAGCAGTACATGGCCAAACGGGCCCGTGGCCTGAGCCAACAGATCGCCGCTGATGCGGTGGGGATTTCGGTGCGCAGCGGCCAGCGGATTGACCGCGGAGAGCTCCCGGCGCAGGGACCCCAACAGCGCGGTCGCCATTGGCGCACCCGCGCCGATCCACTCGCTGATGTCTGGGACAGCGTGTTGGTACCGATGCTCGAGAAGGCACCCCAGCTGGAACCCCAGACGCTTCTGCTCCACCTGGAGCAGACCTTCCCGGATCAGGCGTGGTACCGGCGCAAACGCACTCTGCAGCGCCGCGTTGAGCACTGGAAAGCTCTGCATGGTCCGGCACAGGATGTGATGTTCCTGCAGGAGCACCGGGCCGGTGTGCTCGGGATCTCCGATTTCACCCAGCTCAAGGGTGAGCCCATCACCATCGCCGGTGCGGTGTTTGAGCACCGGTTGTTCCACTTCCGCCTGCCCTACTCGGGTTGGTGCCATGTGGAGGTGATCCACGGCGGCGAGAGCTTTGTCGCCCTCTCAGAAGCTCTGCAGAACGCCCTTGCGCTCTGTGGCGGAGTGCCGGCGGAACACCGCACCGACAGCCTCAGCGCCTGCTTCCGCAACCGCGACGGCTCCTATGCCGGTGACTACACGAGTCGCTACCGCGAGCTCTGCGCCCATCTGGGTGTGATCGCCAGCCGCAACAACCGCGGTGTGGCCCATGAGAACGGTGCAATCGAGGGGCCGCATCGCCACTGGAAACATCGTCTGGAGCAGCAGCTGATCCAACGCGGTAGCCGCGACTTTGACACCGAGACGGAGTACCGGCAGCTGGTGGCGCAGGTCACGGCAACGCTCAATAGTCGCGACGAGGTAGCCGGAAAGTTGGCGATCGAGCGCCTGCACCTGCAGCCGCTGCCGGTGGAGCGTTTTGCCGATTACGAGCCGTTGGTGGTGCGGGTGCGGAGCACCAGCACGATTGCGGTGCGCAGCGTCACCTACAGCGTCCCCTCAAGGCTGATCGCTCAGCAGCTGACGGTGCACCTGCATCACGACCGGTTGGATCTGTTCCTGCGCAGCCAGTTCGTCGAAACCCTGCCTCGCTTGCATGCCCGCAAGGGCCAAAAGGCGTTGCGGCGCATCGATTTTCGCCATGTGATCGAGAGCCTGCGCCGCAAACCGCGGGCGCTGCTGCGGGCTCAGCTGCAGAACGATCTGCTCCCGAATGACCACTGGCGACAGTTATGGCGAGCACTGCTGGCGGCCTTGCCCCCCGATGAGGCGGCCAAGGTGATGGTCGATGCTCTCCATGTCGCCGCCAGGAACGACGACCTCGCGGGTGTGGAGCGCTACCTACGCCATCAGCTCCGCAATCGAGTCCTCAGCCTCAGCGCCCTGCGGGAGCACTACGGCCTGCGCCCCCCGCGGGGGCTTGCGGCCCTGCCGCAACTCGACATCCCTGAACATCACCTGAGCAGCTATGACGAACTCCTGGGTGGAGCCCCCCAGCCGCGCGGCGCTGGATACGGCCCTGCCATCTCTCCTCAAACAACTGAAACTGGCTCAGTTCCGCAACCAGTGGCAGGCCGCCGAACAGCAGGCCCAGGCCGACGGTTGGAGTCCAGCCAGTTACCTCTACGTTCTGGCGGAGCAGGAACACCAGCAACGCCACCAGGCGCGGCTGCGGCGGCTGTTGCATGAGGCGCAGCTGCCCTGGCCCAAGACCCTGGCGGACTACGACTGGGAGGCCATCCCGGATCTCAATCGCAGTCAGATCGAGCAGCTGGCCCATGACACCGGCTGGCTGGATCGGGCCGAGAACCTGCTGCTGTTTGGTCCCAGCGGGGTGGGCAAGACGCACCTGGCCTCGGGGATCTGCCGCAGCCTGATCGCTCTGGATCGTTCCGCACGCTTTTTCACCGGCACTGCCCTGGTGCAGCACCTGCAGCAGGCCAAGGCGGACTACGCCCTGGCCAAGGCGCTGAACAAGCTCGATCGCTACGCCCTGCTCGTCATTGACGACATCGGCTACGTGCGCAAGGACGAGGCGGAGACCTCGGTGCTCTTCGAGCTGGTGATGCACCGCTACGAACGGAGATCTCTGCTGGTGACCAGCAACCAGCCGTTCAGTGAGTGGGAGAACGTCTTCTCGACCAGTGCCATGACCGTTGCGGCTGTGGACCGGCTGGTGGACCACAGCACCATCGTGCAAATCAGTGGCGAGAGCTACCGCCGCAAGCGGGCACGGCGTTTGGCGTCCTGACCGGGCGTCAATTACCCGCCAACCGCGCCACAAAGCCGGCGCCGCCCATTCCCCTGCCATGGCAGGGGAATGGGACCCCCACCCGCCAATGTAGTTGGCGCGACCCGCCTATCTAATTGTCGTCAAACAGATCGGGATTGAAGATGCTGTGCACGGACAAAATGTGCATGCTTATGTCTCTTTCAAATCTGGTTTCGATGTCCCCACAGTTCCAGAACTGATTGTTTTTGCGCGTGAGCGGGTTGGGTACAAGGCTCCGGAAGTTTTGCAGGTTCTTCCCTCACTTCCTCTTAATGCTGTGGGAAAGATTAACCGTGTGGCCCTTCATGCCATGAGCTCCAGGCATTGAACTGCTTATAATTTTAAGTATTTACTGGCAAATCATTATCCTAATCAATTGCCTATGTTTAAGTGGAATCTTCATTCTTGTTGACAATTGTATGGTCAGTGTCTAATCTTTTAGTCTATTGATCGATATTGTCGTGAAAAAATCATTGGTTGATCTTGTCCAAACGATTAAAGCTGTTGGTCCAATATTGTTAAGCGCTATTAAAAGCGGTCAATTGTTTGTTCCTCAATGCGAACTCACTGATCCCGACCCAGACGTCTTGTGCGAGTACGATGTAAGAATTCCTGTGAGTGAGGGATTCTCCGTCACGGCAAATATTTACCGCTCAAGAAAAGCGGCAAAGAACGGAGTGAAAGTACCTGTGGTGATGTGCGCGCATCCATATGACAATCATCTAACCCCTGCTCTTAAGAAGACACCCTTTAACGCCGCACCTCAGCAATATCGTTTGATTCCCCAACCATCTGGTAAGCCAGCATTCTCTAAGATTACGAGTTGGGAATCTCCAGATCCAAATTTTTGGGTTTCCTCCGGATATGCCGTTGTCAATATGAATATGCCGGGCTATTCCAATAGTGAGGGACCACCAAGTGCATTTACCGAACATCAGGCCAAGTGCTATTACGAGGCTATCGAGTGGGTTGCGAAGCAACCTTGGTGTACAGGCAAAGTTGGTCTAAATGGGGTCAGCTTCCTTGCTATCTCGCAGTTTCATGTTGCGGCATGCCAAGCATATGGTGGCCCTCCTCCATCCCTGTGCTGTATTTCACCCTGGGAAGGTCTTACAGATCCATATCGAGATATTTATGCGATTGGTGGTCTTCCTGAAGTTGGTTTTCCAGCTTTCTGGTGGATAACTGAAGTCAAACCTGTTATCAACGGATCACAGAAAGATTTTGTGGAGTCAGAAGGGGACATCCCTACGGATTGGGGAGACAAGCACCCTCTTTATGATGATTTTTGGAAATCTAAGGCAGCAAAATTAGAAGAGATCACGATCCCCATGCTCGTTTGCGGCTCGTTTTCTTGTCATAGCTTGCACACAATGGGCTCTTTCCGAGCATTTATCAAAGCGCAGTCAAAACATAAGTGGATCTATACACATCGCACGGGTCAGTGGAATTCTTACTACTCACCGGAAGTACAAACTCTGACTCGTAACTTTATGGATTGTTTCTTGAAGGGAGATGAGTCAAGTGGATTTCTAAATACACCTAGTGTACGTCTTGAAGTCCGCTCCAGCCTTGACAAAATTCATGAGATTCGCCATGAGAACGAGTGGCCAATTGCTCGAACTAATTATACAAAACTCTTTTTAGGGCAACAACAATCGCTTCAGTTAGAGCCTCAGGAGATTGAAACGGAACTGTCATATTCAGCAAAACATGGAAAAACAACTTTCCAATACACATTTGCGGAAGATACTGAACTCAGCGGATACATGAAACTTTGTCTTTGGGTGGAGGCACGGTCAAAGGATGCTGGTGAAAAACAACCGGAAGACATGGCCTTTTATGTTGCTGTTAATAAGCTCGATAGTGAAAACAAACCAGTTCACTTTTATGGCTGCATTGGTACGACCAATGATATGGTGACACGAGGCTGGGGTAGGGCATCCCTTCGAGAACTTGATCCTATGGAATCTACCGATTGGAATCCTGTGCCCTCTGCTTCGCGATGGCAGTTACTTAAGAAGGCTGAAATTGTGCAGATCAATATTGCTTTGTATCCCAGCAGTACATTTTTTATGGCAGGTGAGAGCATCAAACTTATGATTGGATCAAGCGAAATCATTTCTACTCCTCCATATATAAAAAATAGTTCTTTTAATCATGGAAAGCATATTATTCACTATGGCGGTAAATATGACTCACATCTTCTCGTCCCAAAGATCTAGCGTGAAGAGCTAAGACCGTAGATGTCTAATTAGTAGCTTGACTTTTAATAATTTGCTTAGCCTATAAAGCAAAAATTGTGATCCAATCATGACTAATCATCTTTATTTTGTGATGTCTACAGGGAGAACGCAGAACTCATGAGCTGATTCAGGTTTTTAAGGAATGTAAGCCGGCAAAGGCTTGACTGATGGCCAATAAAGGATGCTAATTCAATTCAAGGCCGATGCAGCAACGCTACATGCTCAGTACATTCCCGTGAGCTACTACCCATAGTCAACACGGCTTGGGAAACCCATCAGGCAGCAGCGGATTCTTAGCACCTAGTCATCGAACTATGGATCAACCTGCAGAAAATCGGTTGGCAACGCTGAATACCTCCATAAGAGAAAGAATGGACTATCAGGACCAAATTTTTTTGCAGCTCAAATATCATTCAGATTAAATAAAAGCGACTCAAGCAAGAGTTTTTTCATCTTCATGCGTGCTCTCCCGATTACTTTGTCTTTAGATCTGGTTTTTGGCAGATTAGCTGAACGGGGACCGATCGCCCATGCTCAATCCGTTGATGTCACAGACATCAAAGCTGAACTCAGCCCCAGTGCATTCAGGGCCTATGGAGAAAGTTCACCCAAGAAACTGAAATCTCGCCTTGGTGAACTAACATTCACCAAGGGCGGTTTTGCAACCAAGAAAACTGCCTCCAAAGTGAGCAACTTCGTAGACATCTCCCGAGCAGTCGAGCTGTTCATCAATGGAACGCCAACTCCTCGATCGTGGTGATGCCTTCTGCTCGCAGCTTCTGGCGTTGGCTTTGACGCATCCCCGCCACCAGGATTAAAAAGACCTTGACTCAATCAGTGCGGGGGCTCTCGGTAGTGCAATCGCGCTAGCAGTTGGCTACGGCATCGGGAGGGCGAAGCGATGAGCTACCTGAACTGTGTTTTCTGCGAGGCAGAGGTCACATCGCCCCCAGTACTCAATGACTCAACCGCCAAGGGGATTTGCGAGTTCTTCGTCGCTCGCTGTGGTCGACTCCCTTGCATGGACGAAAAAAGGGATGCATATCTCGATGGGGACGAGAAGGGATCATGAGCGACAGCGAGTGTCACCGTTTTTGTTATGGGGTTAATAGCTCTTAGAGCCCATTACAGAAGTGGTGACACCTCCAGGGTGATCACCTCATAGCGATAGGACCGAGTCCCCTTCGAGCAAATGAGCTTCCTGCCGACAGTGAACCCCGCCAGCTTGAGCAGTTCTTTGGCAAACGGAAATCTGCGGCGGGTCTGGGTTCAGCCTGGTGTTGGTCGCGTTTGTGCTGTTGGTGAGTTGGCAGAAATCGGCCGAACGGGTGGTGCTGTTTTACGCCGGGTTGGATGGTTTGACACTGGCTTGATCCATTCCTCTGCAGAATCACTGCATTGATGGGGAGCGTGGTGGCTGGAGCTTGTGTGAACCCTGCTGATCAGCGCTGGGGTTTCTGGCCGCTGCTGCCGCTCTACCCCTATGGCCGGCGAGCCACGCATGCCGAAGAGCTGATTCCCGGTGAGGTCTGGAGCTTTGAGCAGCTTCAGGGGGTGTATTACGTGGCCGTGCCGATTCGCCTCACGGTGGTGAAGGTGCCGGGTGGGTTGATGCTGGTGAATCCTTTGCCTCCCACCAGGGAGCTGTTGAAGAAACTCGAGGCTCTGGAGGCTGTCCATGGGCCTGTGCGCACCATCGTGATGCCGACGGCCTCAGGGTTGGAGCACAAACTGCCTCTAGCGCCCCTGGCCCGCGCGTTCCCGAAGGCCGATCTGTGGGTGTGCCCAGGCCAGTGGAGTTTCCCCGTGCAATTACCCCTCAGCTGGTTGGGGGTACCGGAACGCCGCACCCGGGTTCTGCTCGACGACGGGGTGCCCCATCCAGAGATCTGCGATTGGTTGTCGCTCGGTCCACTGGATCTCGGGGTGGGCCGGTTTCAGGAGATCAGCTGTTGTCACCGTCCTTCCGGGGCCCTTCTGGTGACCGATGCACTCGTGGGGATCAGCGCTGAGCCTCCCGCGGTGTTCGATGCAGACCCCACCCCGCTGTTGTTCCATGCCCGCGAGCGGGGCGATGAACCTTTTCTGGATTCAGTTGAAGCACGCCGTCGCGGTTGGGCCCGGCTTGTGCTGTTCGCTTCCTACCTGAGGCCGGAACCGCTGGATGTTCCTTCGTTGCTGCAGGTGTTTCGACAGGCGTTCCGCCCCGGCCTGCGCTCGCCCCGCACCCACTACGGTCTCTATCCCTTTGCCTGGCAGGACGGTTGGCACCAGGCGGCGGCGGCCTTGATGGGGGATCCAAACCCACGTCTGCAGGTGGCACCGGTGCTGGAGCGGTTAGTGCTGCCGCGGGCCCGCCAAGCCTTGCTCCGTTGGTTGGATGAATTGGCCAGCCTTAAGGCCATGCGTTGGCTGGTGCCAGCGCACTACAGCGCTCCTCTCGCGTTCACACCCGAGGTGGTCGCTGCTTTCAAAGAGGAGCTCGTGCAGAGGCCCTGGGCTCCAGATCAGGGCAACTGGGATTTTCTTGCTGAAATCGACAAAACACTGGTGCGGTACCGGCTGGTGCCGCGCGATCCGTTCACAGATTGAGTTCTTCGTCAGGACCGATCGCCATGTCATCGTCGCCGAACATCGCGTCCTCCAGCTCCTTGCGTTGCTCCATCTGACGCAGGAAGTAACCCGTCATCATGGCCGAGGCGAGCATGTTCGCCAGGTTGTCGCGATGGGCGGTGACCTTCACCTCGAACTGTTCGCTGGGAAGCATTCCCAGAAGCCCCTGCACGTTGTGACGGATCACATCCTGGATGTCGTTGCTCGCGGATTTCGCGACGCGCTGGAGAACATCGGGTGATTGATCCTGCAGGTACTGAATCAGTCCGTTAACGGGTTGTCCGTCTTGGCTGTCCGTGGTCAGGAACTCAGGATTAAACATCCCGCCGCTCTCCGTCAGGACCCTGAACTTATCGCAGCTGTGTGCTGCGTCACAGTTGAATCCGGTTGTGAGAACCGAATCGGACCGAACCGTGTGAGCGGCCAGTACCGCCAGACGGCCGTTCCGATCACCAGGTTGTCCGGCAGGGAGCCCCACAAGTGGGAATCAAGACTGGCATTGCGGTTGTCACCCATCACCCACAACGCTCCATCCGGCACGGTGACGCTCGGCATGGCGTAGTCGATCGCTTCATCCAGCCAGGGCTCGTTCACCACGCTGTTGTTGCGCAGCAGCTGTCCATCGCGGACCTCGAGCTGATCGCCTGGCAAACCCACCACCCGTTTGATCAGCGCCGCATTCGGGTCGTAGCCCGCCGCCACGAGCTGGGGGGGAACGGCGAAGACCACGATGCTGTTCAGGGGCAGCGCCTGGTGCGTGGCGCGATCGAACCGCGGCCTCAGCTTCTCCACCAGAATTCGATCTTGCAGCTGCAGTGTTGGCAGCATCGACCCCGATGGAATCCAACGGGGTTCCAGCACTTGCCATCGCAGCAGCAGTGCCAGAACAACCCACAGGAGTAGGGAGGTCCAGCCACTGCGGCGTGAGTCGGACTGATCGGGTTGGCTGGGCATCGAGGGTAAAAACCCAGGGGCAGACGCTGCACGAGGATCGCATCAGCGCCGCCGACCGGTCTGAGCCACGCCATCGCCAATCTCAGGGCCGCTGTCAGTCTCTTGGCCCATCTGCAGCAGCAGGGACTTCAGCAGGTTGTTCTCTGCCCTGGCAGCCGCTCCGCCCCTCTGGCCCTGGCGGCCGGCGGCTTGGCCAGGCGTGCTGGGCTGACGCTCGTGACCGCGATCGATGAGCGCTCAGCTGGTTTTCATGCCCTCGGGCTTGCCCTGGCGTCCGGTCGTGCCACAGCGGTGATCACTACCTCCGGCACAGCCGTCGCCAATCTGTTGCCTGCCGCCGTCGAGGCTGATCGTTCCTGCATTCCTCTGCTGCTGCTCACGGCCGATCGGCCGTCACGCCTGAAGGACTGCGGCGCCAACCAAACGGTGAATCAGGAGGATTTTCTCAGCTCTGTTTGCCGCGCGTTTCTGACCACCCCAGGCGATGGGCTGCATCTCCAGGACGATGCTCAGCTGCAGACCCTGGCAGCGACGCTCTGGGAGAAGGCGATGGGATCGGCAGGGCCCGTGCACCTGAATGTGCCGTTCGAGGAACCACTCCATCCCAGTGGGGCTGAGCAGCAGGTGTTCTGGTCGGCATGGCAACCCCGCTCTGGCAGTGGTGAGGAGGCGCTCAGGCTGCAGACGCTTCCCACACCATGGGGTGGTCCAGTTCTGGATTGGTCGCATCCGGGCGTGGTGGTGGCGGGACCCTGGCGTGGTCTGGCGGCAGACCTCCCGGCCTACCAAGGGGCGTTGCAGGCGCTGGCCCTCACCACCGGCTGGCCTGTTCTGGTGGATCCTCTGGCCGCCGCACCCCGGGATCTGCCGGGCATGATCCGCCACTGGGACCTGATGCTGCCGGCCGGTTTGCCCAAGCCGGAGGCATCGCTTCAGGTGCTGCGTCTTGGCCCTCTCCCGGCCAGCCGCCGGCTTGAAGCCTGGTTGCGCACGCTGGGGCCCGGCCAATGGCTCATCAGCGAGGGAGACGGCCGTGGCCTCGACCCTCTGGGCCTGGCCAGCCAGTGCAGCCAGGGGCTCTCCAGCTGGTGGAACGGCGTCTCTCCCCAGCAGGTGTGCTCTGAAGAACGTCCCAGCGCCTTGCTCAAGGCCTGGCGTGCTCTGGATGCGGCTGTGGAGCGTGCGCTTGCCCAGCAGTTGCCCCAAGTCGGCCCCGTCAGTGAACCGGCCTTGATGCGGTGTCTGCCTCAGCTGTTGCCTCCAGCGATGCCGGTGATGCTGGCCGCCAGCAGTCCCGTTCGGGACTGGCAGGCCTTTGCAGCTGCTGATACCGGCCACCGCCGTTGCTTCAGTTTCCGCGGAGCCTCTGGCATCGATGGGACCCTCTCTCTGGCCGTTGGACTTGCACGGGAGCTCGGCCCCCTGGCTCTGCTCACGGGCGATCTCGCACTCCTGCACGACAGCAATGGCTGGCTGCTGGCGGCGGCCTCAGCACCGCCCTTGCTGGTGCTGTTGATTGACAACGGCGGCGGCGGCATCTTCGGGCAGCTGCCGATTCCTGCCGAATCGGCGGCTGAGTTCGACCATCTCTTCGCCATGCCCCAGGCAGTGGATCCGCTGGCGTTGGCCAGGGCCCATGGCGTGCCCTCCCGTCAGCTGGCCTGCCTCGAGGATCTTCCCCATGCCCTGGAGTGGGGACTGGACCAGAGGCGACCGGTGCTGCTGCGGGTCTGCACGGACCGAATTGCTGATGCAGGCTTGCGGCAGACGCTGCGGCGAGAGGTGGAGCAGGTGCTCCGCTGTGATCAAGGCAGTACAAAAGAACACTGATCCCCACCGCCTCCATGGCCGATCCGACCTCCCGATCCGTGCTTCCTGGTGATCCGGGAGTGGTGTGGCAGCCCTGGGGGGATTACAGCGATGTGTTGCTGCATCGAGCCCAGTCGGGCATTGCGCGGGTGGCCATCAATCGCCCGCACAAGCGCAACGCCTTCCGGCCTCGCACAGTGGTGGAACTCTGCGATGCCTTCACGCGCATCCGCGACGACAGCAGCATCGGTGTGGTGCTGTTCACCGGTGTCGGTCCTGCGGACGACGGTGGCTACGCCTTCTGCGCCGGCGGTGACCAGAGTGTGCGCGGTGATGGCGGCTATCTCGATGAGGACGGGCTGCCCAGGCTGAATGTGCTCGATCTGCAGCGGATCATCCGCAGCCTGCCCAAGGTGGTGATCGCCCTGGTGGCTGGGTATGCCATCGGTGGTGGACAGGTGCTGCATCTGCTCTGTGATCTCAGCCTTGCTGCAGAGAATGCCGTGTTCGGTCAAACCGGCCCGCGGGTCGGCAGCTTTGATGGCGGTTTCGGTGCGGGGTATCTGGCCCGGGTCGTGGGTCAGCGCAAGGCCAGGGAAATCTGGTTTCTCTGCCGTCGCTACGGAGCGGAGCAGGCCCTGCAGATGGGACTGGTCAATGCCATCGTTCCGCTGCACAAGCTTGAAGCCGAAGGCGTGCGTTGGGCTCAGGAGGTGCTGCAGCACAGCCCCACGGCGATCCGCTGCCTCAAGGCGTCCTTCAATGCTGAAACTGATGGCCTGGCGGGCATTCAGGAATTGGCGGGTCAGGCCACCCATCTCTTCTACCGAACGGAGGAGGGGCAGGAGGGGCGTAACGCTTTCCTTGAGAAGCGGGACCCTGACTTTTCAGCCTCCCCCTGGCTCCCCTAGCTAAAAAAGTTGCATCGTTCAATTCGTTTCGGCGCCGCGATGCTCCAGCGCATCCTTCCAGCAACCATCGGATTGCTTGCCCTGGCTGCGCTTCCGCCGCTGCCCTGGCTGCGGCCTGTGCATGCGGCGGATGTTCCCAAGGCTGAGGCGGCTGAGGCTCCAACGCAACGGGAACCGGATCCGATTCCTCCGCTCGCGGCACCGGTCAGCGATGCCGTTTCGATGGCCCGTGTCCCAGCGGAGCTCCTGCAGCGTGTGGGTCTGCAGCTCGTGCTTGATCGTCAGCACCGGCAGGTACTCGTGCTCCACGATGGTTTGCTCACGCGTCGGTTCCCTGCGGCCGTGGGCACGGTCGGCTGGGAAACCCCTTCCGGACGGTTCCGGGTGATGCAGATGGTGAAGGAGCCGGTGTGGACGCACCCTGTCAGCGGCGAATTGCTGGGCCCCGAGGTGGCTAACAATCCGTTGGGATCGCGATGGATTGGTTTTCATCGCGATTGCAAAGGCCGTAAAGGCTGGGATGGTGAGCAGTACCTCGATATTGATGGCTGCACAGTGGCGGGGTTTCACGGCACCCCTTACCGCTGGACGGTGGGACGTGCGGTATCCCATGGGTGTGTGCGTCTCTACGAGGAGAACGTTCAGGAGATCTTTGAGATGGTGCGGATCGGTACTCCAGTGACAGTGCTTCCCTGACTGAACTCAACCCAACTGATTGCGCTTAAAGTCGCGCCTCACAATCGGTTGAACTGACCATGCGCGTGCTCTTTGCTGCCGCTGAATGTGCACCGATGGTGAAGGTGGGCGGCATGGGCGATGTGGTCGGCTCACTTCCGCCCGCCCTGGCGGAGCTTGGTCACGATGTGCGTCTGATCTTGCCCGGCTACGGCAAGCTCTGGAGCTCTCTGGATATCCCTGCAGAACCGATCTGGCGGGCCCAGACCATGGGCACGGAATTTGCTGTCTTTGAGACACGACACCCTACGAATGGTTTGCCGCTCTACCTCGTGGGTCACCCCGTTTTCGATCCCGAGCGGATCTATGGCGGCGAAGACGAAGACTGGCGGTTCACCTTCTTTGCCAGCGCGACGGCGGAATTTGCCTGGAATGTTTGGAAGCCCCAGGTTCTTCACTGCCACGACTGGCACACCGGCATGATTCCGGTGTGGATGCATCAGGATCCTGAGATCAGCACGGTGTTCACGATCCACAACCTCAAGTACCAGGGTCCCTGGCGCTGGAAGCTGGATCGCATCACCTGGTGCCCCTGGTACATGCAGGGAGATCACACCATGGCGGCAGCACTGCTCTACGCCGACCGGGTGAACGCTGTGTCGCCCACCTACGCGCAGGAAATCCGCACCTCTGAATACGGCGAGAAGCTTGAGGGCCTGCTCAATTACATCTCCGGCAAGCTGCGCGGCATTCTCAACGGCATCGATCTCGAGGCCTGGAATCCTGCAACGGACAAGGCTTTGCCTGCGACCTTCAGCCCCTCCAATTTTGCTGGGAAAGCCACCTGCAAGCTTTTGCTGCAGGAACGGATGGGTCTGGCTGTGAACCCCGACACCTTCCTGCTGGGCATGGTGAGTCGTCTGGTGGATCAAAAGGGTGTGGATCTGCTTCTTCAGGTGGCCGACCGTCTACTGGCCTACACCGACACGCAGATTGTCGTTTTGGGAACCGGGGATCGTGGGCTGGAGTCCGGCCTTTGGCAACTCGCTTCACGACATCCAGGTCGCGTTGCGGTGTTCCTCACCTATGACGACGCCCTGTCGCGTTTGATCTACGCAGGCAGTGATGCCTTCCTGATGCCCAGCCGCTTTGAACCCTGCGGTATCAGCCAGCTCTATGCCATGCGCTACGGCAGCGTGCCTGTGGTGCGCAAGGTGGGTGGCTTGGTCGACACCGTTCCGCCCCACGATCCCCGCCACAAGACCGGGACGGGCTTCTGCTTTGACCGGTTCGAACCTGTGGATTTCTACACCGCTTTGGTTCGGGCTTGGGAGGCCTTCCGCCATCAGGAGAGTTGGACGGAGCTTCAGCGGCGGGGGATGGAGCAGGACTACAGCTGGGCCCGTTCAGCACTGGAGTACGACCTCATGTACCGCGACGTCTGCGGTCTCAAGGAGCCCAGTCCTGATGCCGCTGCGGTGGAGCAGTTCTCCCAGGGTCAGGAGGCCGATCCCTCCCGTCACGGTGCAGCCCCTCCGGCTCTCTCCTCCTCCGACGATGGCCCGATCGAGAACAGCGAGTCGTCCGGTTCTTCAAGGCCGGTGCGCTCCAGCCGCAACCCCCTCGCCAGGCTGCTCGGTAAACAGCGACGCTGAGTGTGGATGGCTGATCCTCAGGCGGAACCCCAGGACAAACGTTCGCTTCCAGCTCCTTACCAGAGTCCTTGGGAGGCCTTGCGCCGTGATGTTCCCGCTGCGCTGGCCGACCTCCGTCTTCGGTTTCAGGAACTCTGGCGGCGCAACCGTGAGGGAGATCTCTCCACCCCGGGGTTCTGGCCCCAGGATCTGGCACCGCTGTTCTGGCCGCTGCTTCTTGCCCTTGGCACCGCAGTGTTACTTCTTGGTGTGATCCAACTCAGGGGAGCGCTTGCGCCCGTGGCGGATCCAGAGCCACAAGGCGTCGAGCGCATCGTCACCACTCCGCTGCCCGAGGCCAGACCTCTGGCAGCGATTCCGGAGCCCGTGCCGTCTGAGCCTGTTGCTGCTGAACCGATTGCTGCTGAACCGGTGGCCGCCGAGCCGGAGCTCCCGCTGTTGCAGGTCACCCCCCTCCTGAAACTTCTCGCTGAGGTGGATCGTGATTCCGCTATCCCGGAGGGTCTGCTGCTCACGGCTCAACCGCTTCCGGAGCGCAATGGGGCTGTGCTGACGCTGGATGCGAAGCAGTGGAGGGAACTGCCGCCGTCCCAACGCCTCAATCGCACGGAAGCCTGGTGGGAACAGCTTCAGGAGGAGGGTTACGACGATCTCACCCTGGAAGATACCGACCACCATCTGCTGGCACGGCCATCCCGCGTCGGGAACGGCATGATCATGTTCGATCCGCAGACAACACCGTGACGCTGCAGCTTTCCCAGCTGGTGCAGCTCTGGGGGCAGCCCCTCTGGGCAGGTGGTCCTCGACCAGACCTTTCCGAGGCCCTCGGAAAGGTCTGCACCGATAGCCGGACCCTGGAGCCTGGGTCCTTCTTCATTCCGCTGCGAGGGGAACGTTTTGATGGGCATCGCTTTCTCGCGAATGCTGTGGAGAGGGGAGCCCAGGCCGCTTTCGTGGCCAGGGATTGTGCCCATGCTGTGCCCGACGGTTTGCTGCACTGGCGAGTGGAGGACACGCTTTTGGCCTATCAGCAGCTCGCCACCCTCCATCGCCGGCAGCTGAGCGCTGCCGTGGTGGCGGTGACTGGATCAGCCGGAAAGACCACCACCCGCGAATTGATCCGCTCAGCGTTGGCTCCCCTGGGCGATGTTCAAGCCAGCGACAGCAACAACAACAACGACATCGGCGTTCCCCTCACCCTTCTGGGTGCTCATCGCGAGCATGCGGCCGTGGTTGTGGAGATGGGAATGCGCGGAGCCGGTGAGATTGAGCGTCTCTCGCGCTGTGCTGAACCGCAGATTGCAGTGATCACGAACATCGGCACCGCTCATATCGGCCGGTTGGGGAGTCGGGCGGCCATCGCCTCAGCCAAATGCGAGATCACTGCGGCTTTATCGCCCCTCGGGATTGTGGTGATCCCAGCTGGTGATGCTCTTCTTGAGGATGCTCTGTCGCGGTGCTGGACAGGACGCATCCTGCGTGTGGCTCTCGATGGGGATGAGCCTGAGAATGGCCCTGAGGTCAGTGGGCTGACCTCAGGAGACCTTCCTACCCCCGATCTTGTGGGTCATTTTCTGCCGGAGGATCAGTCGCTGGCATTCAACGGCCTGCGCTTTCACTGTCCTCTCGAGGGACGACACAATGCCCGCAACTTCATGTTGGCTCTGGCGGTCGCCCAAGAACTCAAGGTCTCTCTGCAAACCATTCAGGCCTTGGATGTGCAGGTGCCAGGAGGTCGGAACCGGCGACTGTCCCTTGGGGGAATCGCCCTGCTCGATGAGACCTACAACGCATCACCGGAAGCGGTGTTTGCCGCTTTGCAATTACTTGCTCATCAACCGGGACGTCGTTATGCGGTTTTAGGAACCATGCTGGAACTTGGCAGTCGCAGCGTTGATCTGCACCGGAGGGTGGCTCAGAAGGCCGTCGATCTGCAGCTTGATGGATTGGTGGTCGTCGCGGGCGGTGAGGAAGGCGAAGCGATGGAGGTCGCTGCAGGCTCCCTCAGTCGATTTGAACGGGTTGAGACCCCTGAACAGGCGGCCCTTCCTCTGGCGGAATGGCTGAAGCCTGGAGACACAGTGCTTCTCAAGGCCAGCCGTGGTGTGGCGCTGGAGCGCCTGATTCCTTCCCTGCAGAACGCACTGATCGGCTGATCAGGCGGCAACCAGGCTGGAGTGGCCTTCTTCGCAGCGGATCAGATCGATGGCATTGGGATGGTCTTTGATGTACTTGATCATCTCCATGGCCAGGACTCGAGCCTCAAAGGCATCGCCGGCGTAGTAGCAACCTTCAACGCGATTGCTGTTGGCATCGCGGTAGCGCACGGTGTAACGCTTTTGGTCGTGCATGAATCCAGAGGATTGATACCACCAACCTCACGCATGAATGGCCTTTTGCCATCATCGCGAAGTGAAGAGAATCTGGTGATTTGAATAAGTTTCTTGGGGGTTAATTCTTCCTTGATCTTTCCTTCTCAAGGACGCAATTTGATGGTGATTCGCTGACCACTGCATCAGAACAATCCTGTTTCTTTCAGGAGTTCCAGCCCTCTTTCACCCATTGTTTGGCACGGCCCAGGGCGAGGGAACCATCAGGGACATCCTTGGTGATGGTGGAACCAGCACCGATCGTCACATCGTTGCCGATGGTGATAGGGGCGACCATGACGGAGTTGGCTCCGGTTTTGCTTCGGTCTCCAATCACGGTGCGGTGCTTGTTGACACCGTCGTAATTCGCCGTGATGGTGCCCGCACCCACATTCACATCAGCTCCAAGCTCAGCATCACCGATGTAACTCAGGTGATTCACCTTGCTGCCGGCGGCCAGGGTGCTCTTCTTCACTTCAACGAAGTTGCCGATGCGGCACCCTTCACCGATGTCAGCCGCTGGCCTGAGATGAGCAAAGGGACCAATGGCCACATCCCGAGCCACCTTGGCGCCGCGGACCACTGAATGCAGCACGCTCACATTTTCGGCCAGCTCGGAATCCTCCAGCAGGCTTCCAGGTCCGAGGCGGCAGTTGTCGCCAATGCTGCAAACACCACGCAGGTGGGTCTGGGGTTCGATCACAACGTCGCGTCCAAACCGGCATGACTCACTCAGGGTGCAGCTGGATGGATCCACGAAGGTCACGCCCTGATCCATCCAATGGTCGCGAAGACGCTGCTGGAGGAGGGTTTCGCACTGGGCCAGCTGACGACGGTTGTTGATTCCGTTCACTTCATCGGCGTCGGCCACCTCCACATGCATGGCGCGCTCCAGCATGGAGACGGTATCGGTGAGATACAGCTCACCCTGGTCGTTGTCGGTGCTGAGGTTGGGCAGCACGGCGAGCAGCTTGCTCCAGTTGAAGCAGTAGATCCCAGCGTTGGTGAGGGAATTGCGTCGCTGCTCTTCGGTGCAATCACGGTGCTCAACAATGGCGCTCACGCGACCGTCGTCATCGGCGAAGACGCGGCCGTAACCGGTTGGATCCTCAAGGCGGGCGGTGAGCAATGTCACATCAGCACCGCTGTTGCGGTGCGTTTCCACCAGCTGCTCAATGGTTGCGGCCCGAAGCAAGGGAACGTCTCCATTGAGAACCAGCAATTCCCCGGTAAAGCTCTGAAGGGGATCGATCAATTGCTGAACGGCATGGCCGGTTCCGTTCTGCGGTTGCTGAAGAACAAATTCCAGGCCTTCGATGTGATTCAGCTGCTCCTCTACGCGTTCGGCTTGATGCCCCACGATCAGGATGCGGCGTTCTGGTGCCAGTGTTCGAGCACTGGCCAGAACCCGTTCCACCAGCGTGGCTCCTGCCAGGGGCTGCAGCACCTTCGGCAGAGCACTCTTCATGCGAGTGCCTTTTCCTGCGGCCAGAACGGCAACGGCGAGCATGGTCTGCAGAACGAACCCGGGGGAATCTACCGGCATCAGCCGGTGGCGTCTTGCCGCCAGCGCCGTTGCCACGCATTGGTTGGTTCCAGGTTGCAGCTCGCCTGCTCCACACTCCGGCGCCGCAGGATGGCAGCGCTGTCATCAGCGCTGGTGGGATCACGAAAGGGCACGGCGGCGCGGGTGTGGAGGTGCTCTTCCTCCATTGCCGACAGTGCTCTCCACCCAGGCCCAGCCTCAGGTATCGGCGGTCCCGGTCGCACGGCCATCGTGCCGCTGCTCCAGCCTGGCCGTTCGCCTGGCGCTGGCAGGAGCGAGTACAGCGTCAGACCGTGTCGTCGCAGGCTGGCTCTCACCGCCGCTGAACGGCTGTAGGTGAGCAGACGGCCGCCTGGGGCCAGACGTCCGGCCAGGCCTGCCAGGAACTCCTCACTCCACAGCTCCGGACAGCGCTGGGGCGAGAAGGCGTCCAGAAGAATCAGGTCAAAGCGCTGTCTATCGGCAATCTGCCGCATCGTGCTGCGGGCATCTCCCCAGAGCAATCTGCCGCTGCTGTGTTCCTGATGCCAACCGCCGTGATCTCGCATCTGTTCCAAAACCTTCAGAACGGATGCCGACCAGCTGCTGCGGAAGTCCGGCTGGGCTAAGGCCAGCTCCAGAGGACGCCGGTCCAGTTCCAGCCCCCACCACATCAGCTCGGGAGCTGCTGAGGGCAGCGCTTCCAGCACCGCGGCGCTGTTGTATCCAAGGCCTACGCAGACATCGAGAATCCTCAGCTCTGCCCCGGTCCTGAATCGCTGGAGCTCCGCCGGCACGGCGAACTTCGCGATGGCTTCGTTGCGGGCGCCGGCGGAGTTGTGAAAGGCCTCACCAAACCGTTCGCTGTGCAGGCTGAAGCTGCCATCCGCCGTTGGATAGGCCTGCAGCGTTCCGAGGTCAGCTCCGAGGTCAGCTTCGCAGTCGGGCAAGGTCATCCCAAAAGGTTGGGTACGACACGGCTGCGGCTTCGCTTTGCGCCAGTGTTGAGTCACCGCTTGCCAGCAGCGATGCCACCGCCAGGCTCATGGCCACGCGGTGATCCGTTTCACTGTCAAGTGCGGTCCCGCGCAGGGAACGACCACCACGAATCACAAGACCATCCGGGTGTTCATCGATGTCAGCGCCCATGGCTTTGAGTTGTCGGGCCATCACCGCCAGACGATCCGTTTCCTTCACCCGCAGCTCGGCGGCTCCGCTGATGTGGCTTTCGCCGTCGCAAAAACAGGCCGCCACCGTGAGGATCGGCACCTCATCCACCAGTCGGGGCATGATCTCCTCTCCGAAGCGGAAGGGTTGCAGCGGGCCGCAGGTCACCCGCAGATCGCCCACGGGTTCTCCGGCGACATCACGGCGGTTAAGCACGTCGATCTTTGCGCCCATCTGCTCAAGCACATCCAGAACGCCCGTCCGGGTGGGGTTCAACCCCACGTTTTCCACGGTGAGGTCGGCGCCGGGTACCAGAGCACCGGCCACCAGCCAGAAGGCTGCTGAACTGATATCCCCAGGCACCACCACATGCTGTCCCTTCAGCCGAGCACCTGGTTGCACGCTGATGTGACGCCCCATTTCCCCTCCCACGGTGAGATCGGCTCCAAAAGCTTTGAGCATCCGTTCGCTGTGGTCGCGGGACGGCGCCGGCTCGATCACCGTGGTAGTTCCTTCGGCGGTGAGTGCCGCCAGCAACAACGCCGATTTCACCTGGGCACTGGCCACAGGAGTTCCCACCACGGCCCCCCGAAGCCTGCGACCCTGCACGGCCAGAGGGGCGTAGTTGCCATTGCCTCGTCCCCGGACTTCGGCGCCGAGGATCGCCAGGGGATGGCCGACACGCTGCATCGGGCGTCGACGCAGCGAGGCATCACCAGTGAGGACGAAGTGACGCCCGTTGCGGCCTGCCAGCAGCCCGAGCATCAGGCGCATGGTGGTGCCTGAGTTGCCGCAGTCGAGCACGGTGTCTGGCTCCTGCAGTCCATCGAGGCCGACGCCGGTGACGCGAATCAGTTCACCTTCGGCGATCGGGCTGATGTCAGCTCCCATTGCCCTCAGGCAGGCGGCGGTGCTGATTGGGTCTTCCGCAGGAAGCAAGCCTTCGATTGTGGTTTCACCTTCGGCAATGGCTCCGAACAGCAGGGCTCGGTGGGAGATTGATTTGTCTCCAGGAACTCGCACACGACCCTTGAGGCTTCCGCCTGCTTTCAGTTCACGGGCAGCGGCGGTGGATCCCGTCACGTGATTCAGGAAGGTTTGGATGACGGCGATCCTATGGGTCGGTTCTGCAGGAGAGCATCGAGGGCATAGCCGAACAGGCTTGGATCCGGCTCCTTGGTCGCCAGATCTGCCAGGCCCAGCTCCTCCAGCCGGTCCGACACCCGTTGTTCGAGATCGTCGGGTCGGCTGAGGGGCTCTCCCCACTCGTGGTTTTTCTCCGGCCCGATCTTGGTGGTGGCATCGATCGCCATGCGTCCACCCAACCCCAGTTGCTCGCTGGCGAAATCAAGTGTGTCGAATGGCGTGTTCTCGAGCACGAACAGATCCCGCTGGGGATCCACCTGAGCAGCGATGGCCCACACAACCTGCCTGGGATCACGCACGTTCAAATGGCTGTCGATCACCACAACGAATTTGGTGTAGGTGAACTGGGGCAGCGCACTCCAGAAGGCCATGGCCGCCCGCTTCGCTTGCCCTGGATACGCCTTGTCAATCGAGATCACCGCCAGCTTGTAGCTGAGGGCTTCCATGGGAAGGAAGAAATCCTTGATCTCTGGAATCTGCTGTCTCAGGATCGGTGTGTAGATCCTGTTCAGAGCGATCGCCAACATCGCTTCTTCCTTCGGTGGACGGCCACTGAACGTTGTGAGGAAGATCGGATCGCGGCGCTGGGTCATGCAGTGGAAGCGCACCAGTGGTGAGTCTTCGACGCCGCCATAGAACCCCATGTGATCGCCGAAGGGGCCATCGGGCAGCACCTCTCCGGGGGTGATCGTTCCCTCCAGCACCACTTCGCTGTGGCTGGGGACCTGCAGATCCAGGGTCTTGCAGGGTGAGAGCCGCACCCCTTCGCCGGCGTAAATCCCCGCAAACAGCCACTCGCTCAGTTGCACGGGAATCGGCGTGGCTGCTGCCATCACCAGCAGAGGATGGACGCCGATGGCCACGGCTACCTCGAGTTTTTTGCCCATGGCCGCTGCCTTGCGCAGGTGGCGCGCACCACCGCGCACGCTCAGCCAGTGCACCGTCATGGTGTTCACCGACTGTCTTTGCAGTCGATAGACCCCCACATTCGGAACCCCGGTTTCCGGGTCCTTGGTGATCACAAGTCCAAGGGTGATCACGCCACCGGCGTCACCTGGCCATGGCCTGATCAGTGGGATCCGGCCCAGATCCACCTCATCACCCTTGAAGATTTCCTGCCGGCAGGGAGGCAGCAGATCCCGATCGGGGCGCGCCTTCACCAGATCCCAGAACACCCTCGCGAACTTCTTGGTTTCCCCGAGACCTTTGGGGGGACGCGGCTGTTGCAGCAGGGCCAGCCGTTCTCCAAGGTCTTCCAGTTGCTCCGGCCGCTCCAGGCCCATGCTCCACACCACCCGTTCCACCGTTCCGAGCAAATTCACGGCCACCGGCATGGAGGAGCCGATGACGTTCTCGAAAAGAAGTGCTGGTCCGCCACTGGCCAGAACGCGATCGGCGATGGCGGCCAGTTCAAGATCGGGATCAACGGGGGCCTGGATCCGCTTCAGTTGTCCACGCTCCTCCAAGAGTTGAATGAAGGAACGCAGATCCCGGGTGCCGGGGCCGGGGCGGAACAGAGCCATGAAGACGACACCTCATCGGTGGGTGGTCTCGGTACTGTGACGCACGCGGATCAAGAGCGTGGCCATGCAGGTTTCCTATTTCCAAGTGGCTGCTGATGTTCCCGATGCCATCGGCACACCGGATGGGCCCGATGCAGCTGTGGTGATCGATGTGCTGCGCGCCACCACCACCATCGCCTGGGCTCTTCACAACGGGGCCGAGGCGGTTCAGGCCTTCGCTGATCTGGATCAGCTGCGCCTTCAGTCACAAAACTGGCCGGAGCAATCCCGCTTGCTTCTTGGAGAGCGGGGTGGTCGCATGCTCGAGGGATTTGATCTCGGTAATTCTCCTGTGGCCGTGACTCCTGAGGTGGTGCAGGGAAAACGTCTGTTCATGAGCACCACCAATGGCACGCGTGCTCTGCAACGCGTGCGCGAGGTTTCTGTAGTGATGACGGTGGCTCTCCCCAACCGAGACGCTGTGGCTCAGCGACTCCTTCGGGACAAGCCGGAGCGGGTGTGGATGGTGGGCAGTGGTTGGGAGGGCACGTATTCCCTTGAGGATTCCCTGGCGGCAGGAGCGCTGGCCGAGCAGTTGGCGGCTTCTGGTGCCGAGATATCCAACGATGAAATGCAGGCCGCCCTCGCCCTCTGGTTGCAGTGGAAGCACGACCCTGAGGCCTGTCTGCGTATCGCGTCCCATGGGCAGCGCCTGACGCGGCTGGGAAATCACGACGCCGATTTCAGTTGCTGCGCCGCTCTGGATCAGCTGAATGTTGTGCCAACCCAGACCGAACCTGGGGTCTTGAAGGCCATCCGGGTCTGAACAGCCATACCATTTGCTTCGATCGCATCCCTATCTGTGAGTGATTTTCTGGCGGCTGCCGTGCAACTCACCAGCACTTCCGATCCAGAGACCAACTTCAGTGCTGCTGAGGAACAGATTGATCTGGCGGCCCGTCGGGGCGCCGAACTGATCGGACTTCCTGAGAATTTCGCCTTCATCGGTGAACCCGACCAGCGTCTGGCGATCGCACCGGCACTCGCCGATCAGGCGTCCCAGTTTCTGATCACCATGGCGCGTCGCTACCAGGTGGTGATTCTCGGCGGGGGATTTCCTGTTCCGGTGGGAGATGGTGCTCACACCTGGCAGAGAGCTCAGCTGGTGGGACGGGATGGTCAGGTCCTGGCCAGTTACGACAAAATCCACCTGTTTGATGTGGATCTTCCTGACGGGAGTTCCTACCGGGAATCCAGCAGTTTCATGCCGGGTTCCTCACCGCCTCCAGTCGTGGATGTGCCTGGACTGTGTCGGGTGGGGGTGTCCATCTGCTACGACGTGCGCTTCCCTGAGCTGTATCGCCATCTCGTCGGCGCTGGCGCCGAGTTGCTGATGATTCCAGCTGCCTTTACGGCTTTCACGGGTAAAGATCACTGGCAGGTGCTGCTTCAGGCCCGCGCGATCGAGAACACGGCTTACGTGTTGGCTCCGGCTCAGACGGGGAGCGATGTCGGACGTCGTTTCAGTCATGGTCATTCCATGGTGATCGATCCTTGGGGAACCGTTCTGGCAGATGCCGGGGTGTCCCAGGGGGCTGCCGTCGCTCCTGTCGATCTGGATCACCTCGCCCGTATTCGCAGTCAGATGCCCTGTCTGCAACACCGCCGATCCACGGTGTTCTGAGCTTGCTCATGCCACGGCTGCCTCTCCGTTTCAGTGCCTTGCTGATCGCCGCTGCTTTGCAGTCGACAGGATGGTTGATGGGATTACCCGCAAGGGCGGCCAGTGCCCTAGCGGCATGGTCCCTTGGCAGAGATGGTGTCCTGCAGCTGCGCACGGCCACCGGGGCGCGTCTGGACGCGTTCTTTGAGGCTGGTGATCGCCGTCAGGGCCCTCGGGTTTGGATTGATTTTCCTGGTGAGCTCAGTCGTCCCAGGCGGATTCTTGGTTCGGGGCCTGTGCGTGAAATCCGCCTTGGCAAGCCAACGCCTGGCGCTACCAGGTTGGTGATCGAGTTTCAGCAGGGGGTGACGCTCGACCCGGGAAATCTGCGGTTGGTGGGGACGGCGCCGGACCGATGGAAGCTGATGTTCGAGGGACTTCCCACCCAAGGTCTGCGCGCGATCGGTGAGGGAGATCTCAACCGCGCCAGCACTGGGCGATGGGGAGGCGTACGTATCCGGCCGACGCAGACTCCGGTCAATGCTGCAGGCCTGCCTGAAGTAGCCAGAGGCCGGTACAGGGTTGTGGTGGATCCAGGGCATGGAGGGCCTGATCCCGGTGCGGTCGGTATCAACGGAATTCGTGAGGCTGAGATCGTTCTCGATATCTCCTTGCAGGTTGCCCGCCTTCTGGAAGCCAAAGGTGTCCAAGTGACCCTGACGCGCACGGCTGAAGTGGATGTGGACCTGCCACCACGCGTCTCACTCGCGAATCGCATCGGCGCCACGGCGTTCGTCAGCATTCATGCCAACGCCATCAGCATGTCGCGCCCGGATGTGAATGGCATCGAGACTTTCTACTTCTCTGATCCCCGATCGGCGCGTCTTGCGGCTCATATCCAGCAGCAGGTGCTCAATGTGTCGCCAGGCAGCCCAAACCGAGGTGTCCGTCGCGGCCGGTTCTTCGTGATCCGACGAACCACCATGCCCGCGGCGCTTGTGGAAACGGGATTCGTGACCGGAAACATCGACTCACCCCGTCTGGCTACGGCATCGCATCGCCGCAGGCTGGCGCTTGCCATCGCAGCAGGCATTCTTGAGTATCTGCAAGGGGTTCGTTGACCATCCGTCTCGGTTTGTTCGACAGCGGCCTGGGGGGGCTGACGGTGCTGCGGCGTGTGCTTGAGCGTCATGGCGCAGTCCCCACGATTTATCTCGGAGACACGGCCCGGGTGCCCTACGGCAGCCGTTCTCCATCCGAGATCCGAGTCATTGCCTCCGAAGTGGTCGCTTGGCTTCGTCACCAGAAGGTGACCACAGTGGTGATGGCTTGCAACACCACCAATGCTCTTGCCCGTGATGTGGCTGAGGGTCAGGCTGGGGTTCCAGTGGTCGGCCTGATCGGAGCCGCTGCCGCCATGGTGCGGGAGTCGCGGGTGGGTGTGCTGGCCACTCCAGCGACCGTTGCATCCGGGGCCTATCGAGACAGCATCGAAGCTCTTCACCCTGGAACGCTTGTGGTGCAGCAGGCTTGTCCGGACTTTGTGCCCCTCATTGAGGCAGGGGACCTGAACTGCGACGAGCTGTACAGAGCAGCGATCCGCTACCTCCAGCCTCTCCTGGAGGCATCCGTGCAATCGATCGTGCTCGGTTGCACCCATTACCCGCTGCTTCTTCCTCTCCTCTCCAACCTCTTGCCGGAGTCGATCCGGCTGATCGATCCGGCTCTCGGTGTTGCCAGCCAGCTTGACGTTCTCCTTGGGCAGCCGCTGCCGGGTGGACTCGATCAGCCGCTAGCTCTGGGGGCTACCCATATCTATGTGACTTCCGATCCGCAGGGATTCGCCGACCGTGCGACTCCCTGGCTAGGGCAACGCCCCCGGGTCGAACAAATTGCTCTGCAGTCGCCGGTCGATGCCTTCTAGGATCCCGGCACCGAGAGGACCCATGGCCACCGTCACCGAGTTGTTGCAGCCGGTCGAGGCGGATCTTGAGATCCTGCTCAGCGATCTTCGCAGCCTGATCGGTGCAGGGCACCCGATTTTGCAGGCAGCTGCCGAGCATCTGTTCAGTGCCGGTGGCAAACGGCTGAGGCCAGGAATTGTTCTGCTTGTGTCACGAGGCTTATCTCCAGAAGGTGAGCTCTCCCCCAGGCATCGGCGTCTGGCAGAGATCACTGAAATGATCCACACCGCATCCTTGGTTCACGATGATGTGGTGGATGAGGCTGGGACCCGCCGAGGTGTGGAAACGGTCCATAGCCGTTTCAACCATCGCGTCGCTGTGCTTGCTGGCGACTTTCTGTTCGCACAGGCCAGCTGGCACTTGGCCAATCTGGACAACCTCGATGTGGTGAAACTTCTCAGCCGAGTGATCATGGATCTGGCTGATGGAGAGGTGAAGCAGGGGCTGTTCCGCTACGACACGGGTCAGACCTTTGAGACCTATCTCGAAAAGAGCTACTGCAAAACAGCCTCCCTGATTGCCAACAGTGCCAGGGCGGCCGGAGTTCTCAGTGGGTGTACCGAGCCTCAGTTGGAATCCTTGTATCACTACGGCAGGCAACTGGGCTTGGCCTTCCAGGTGGTTGACGACATTCTTGATTTCACAGGAAGTGATCAACAGCTCGGCAAGCCTGCTGCCAGTGATTTGTCCAGCGGTTATCTCACCGCTCCAGCGCTGTATGCGCTTGAAGAGAATCCTTCCTTAGGTGTGCTGATTGAAAGGGAATTCAGCAACGAAGGTGATCTCGATGAAGCCCTTCGGATTGTGCGCCAATCCGATGCGATCGCTCGAACCCGTCAGCTTGCTGAACGCTTCGCTCAGGAGTCCCGTGAGGCTCTGAGCTGGCTTCCTGAATCACCTTCCCGTTCGGCATTGCTGGAGCTGCCAGATTTCGTGTTGAGTCGTCTCTACTGAACGGATCGTCGTAATTGGGTTTCCAATTCGGAGAGTGCCTTGATAGTGATCACTGCTTGATGGCTGTACGGCCTCGCGAATTCAACGGGTTGCATGAGTCGCCAGACGTTGCAACCGGCTTCTGCCGCTGATTGGCATCCGGCATCGGAATCTTCGATTGCCCAGCAATCCTGAGGGTTCACATTCAGTTTTGAGGCTCCCAGCTTGTAAGGATCAGGAGCTGGTTTTCCAGCCTTCAGGGCGCTGTCGTCTCCACACACTTGGACCTGCAACAGATTCACCCAGGAATGGTGACCGATTTTGTGTTGCATCGAGGTTCGCTCACTGCTGGTGACCAGGGCCATCGGCAGATTCAAGGAGTGGATGTACCGCACGAGGGATTCGGCTCCCGGCATCGCCGGGGCTGAGGCCATCAGGTCGGCGGCAATCGGTTGACGCACCGCGAGCAACTCCTCTGGAGTGATGGGTTGACTGATCCATGCACAAACCTGCCGTGCATTCTCCAGCCGGCGCTTGCCCTGCAGTTGCGCAAGCTGCCCATCAGTGAGATCGGTTCCGAAGTGCGTCGCCGCCTGGCGCCAGGCGATGGCATGCAGAGGTTCGGTGTCCAAGAGGACGCCGTCCAGATCGAAGAGAAATGCCTCAGGTCTGACTGTTCGAACGCGAGTGGACCCCGGCTCTGGCATGGTGCCCCCTACCCCCTCAAAGCATTCTGCAGGCCATGCCTCCGGGATTCAGTGACGGAAAGAAGAACCTGGCAACGCTTGGCAACGACCCGCTGTCTCTGGAGCTGCACGCTGGATAACCTTGCGGTGACACTGCAAGCGGCTGCTGGCGATGAGCGAAGGTTCCACGATCGAAAGCGTGCTCAAGGAACAGCGCGTTTTTGCTCCGCCCATTGAGCTCACTCAGTCAGCACGGATTGGTGGCATGGATGCCTATCAAGCCATGGCCGATGCAGCCAGGAACGATCCGGAAACGTTCTGGGGCAATGCGGCTCGCCAGGAACTTGATTGGTTTACACCGTTTGAGCAGGTGCTCGACTGGACCAACCCTCCCTTCGCTCGCTGGTTCCAGGGAGGCACCACCAACCTCTCCCACAATTGTCTTGACCGGCATCTTCACGGTGAAACGGCCGACAAGACGGCTCTGATCTGGGAAGGGGAACCGGGCGATGTCCGCCGTTTCACTTACAGAGAACTGCATGCCGAGGTGTGCAAGGCAGCCAATGCGCTGAAGTCCATGGGCATTGGCAAGGGGGATCTGGTGGCCCTCTACATGCCGATGGTTCCGGAAGCGGCCATCGCCATGCTGGCCTGCGCCCGAGTCGGTGCTCCCCATTCAGTGGTGTTCGGAGGCTTCTCTGCAGAAGCGCTTCGGGACCGGTTGATCGATGGTGAGGCCAAAGCTGTGATCACCGCCGACGGCGGCTTTCGCAAGGACAAGCCCGTTTCTCTGAAACCTGCCGTCGATGCTGCTCTCGCCGATGGTGCCTGTCCATCGGTGACCTCCGTGCTGGTGGTGCAGCGCACCGAGCAGCCGGTGGACATGGTGCAGGGCCGTGATCAGTGGTGGCATGAGCTGGTGGATGGTCAGTCCAGCGACTGCCCGGCTGAGCCCATGGAGAGTGAAGACCGGCTCTTCGTGCTTTACACCTCTGGATCCACCGGCAAACCCAAAGGTGTGGTGCACACCACGGCGGGTTACAACCTCTGGGCTCATCTCACGTTTCAGTGGATCTTTGATCTCCGTGATGACGACGTGTTCTGGTGCACAGCGGATGTGGGCTGGATCACCGGTCACAGCTACATCGTGTATGGCCCGCTGTCGAATGGGGCCACCACGGTGATGTATGAGGGAGCGCCACGACCTTCCAACCCTGGGGCTTTCTGGGAGTTGATCCAGAAGCACAGGGTGACGATTTTCTACACCGCTCCCACCGCGATCCGGGCCTTCATGAAGAACGGCCGGACCGTGCCTGACCAGTTCGATATGAGTAGCTTGCGACTGCTCGGAACCGTTGGCGAACCCATCAATCCCGAAGCCTGGATCTGGTATCAGGATGTGATTGGTGGTGGTCGCTGCCCGATCATCGACACCTGGTGGCAGACCGAAACAGGCGGCGTGATGATCAGCCCGCTCCCTGGGGCCACACCCACCAAGCCGGGTTCAGCCACCTTGCCGCTGCCCGGGATCGAGGCCGATGTGGTGGACGCCGATGGCAACAGTGTGGGGGCCAATGAAGGGGGATATCTGGTCGTGCGTCGTCCCTGGCCGGGGATGATGCGAACGGTGCATGGCAATCCGGAGCGCTTCCGCCAGAGCTATTGGGAGTACATCCGTCCTGAGGATGGCAGCTACATCTACTTCGCCGGTGATGGTGCTCGACGGGATGCGGATGGTTACTTCTGGGTGATGGGACGCGTGGACGATGTCATCAACGTGTCTGGCCATCGCCTTGGCACCATGGAAATCGAATCAGCCCTGGTTAGTCACTCTGCGGTGGCGGAGGCCGCTGTGGTCGGTCGTCCTGATGAGCTGAAAGGCGAGGGCATCGTGGCGTTCGTCACCCTTGAGGCCGATCGCGAATCCAATGACGCCCTGATCGCTGAGTTGCGGGCTCATGTGGGCACCGAAATCGGTCCGATCGCTCGCCCTGATGAAATCCGCTGCAGCGATGCCCTTCCTAAAACGCGCAGCGGCAAGATCATGCGCCGGATTCTCAGGGCACTGGCTGCCGGAGAGGATGTGACAGGTGACACCAGCACCCTGGAAGATCGCTCCGTGCTGGATCGTTTGCGGGCCTGATTTCAGGCCCAGGTAAGCAGAAGGTCGACTAAGCGGCGGATGCGTCGACTGCGGCCTTGGTCATCAGCCCAGCCGCCGAGAAGTCCCTGCCGCAGTCCCGCACTCGCTGGGGTGAGGTGGTCGCCTGTGGTCTGCACAAAGCGGCTTTGGTCTCCAGGTCTGCGCTGGAGTGCCTGAATCAGATCGTCACTTTGATCGAGGGCATCGTCTCCGAAACGCACGACCAGATTGCGGTCCTGCCTGTAGAAACGCTCGATCATGTTGAGCGTTTCTACAGGCCCTGGGCTGAACTCGGTGACCACACCGAGTTTTGGAGCGAGGGTCCCGAGCAGGGGAATGGACCGTTCGGCTGTGAAGTTGTTGAAACTGAGTGCTGCCAGACCACTGCAGCCGCGCCCATCATCCGGAGCCAGGAGATGGAGTTTGCAACCGAGACTGTGACCCAGCCGCATCGGCGTGATCGGTCTGTTCAGCCGCTCCTCTAGGAGCCGGCGGCACTGCCTCAGTTGCTGCCAGCCTTCGCGGGCCTGAAGCTGGTGGTCGAATCCAGGAACGTAACTCCAGGCGTGAATGGCATAGCCCTCATCCGCCAACCATTCCAGGAGGCGTCGGTAGCTGATCTGGGGACTGGTGGCGAGATAACTGCCACCAATGAAGTCCACGAGACCTCGAACGGAGTCCTTCGGCCACAGACACCAACACTGTTCACGACGCTGCCAACGGTTCACCCTGCGGCCAGAGTGCGCACAACCGACTCCGCCTCCTTCACATGGGCTGGTCCATCGAGGAGGTTGTTGAAAACGAGTTTGATCACGCCCTTCTGATCAATCACGTAGGTCACCCTTGCGGGGAGGAGTCCGAAGGTTTTGGGCACACCAAATGACCTTTTCAGGCTTCCAGTCTTGTCGCTCAAAAGCGGATACGGCAATTGGTAGCGTTCAGCGAAACGCCTGTGGCTCACTGCGTCATCCCCGCTCACTCCCCAGACTTCTGCTCCCAGTGCCGTGAGATTGGCGTGGTGATCCCGGAACGTGCAGGCTTCCGCTGTACAGCCTGGAGTGTCGTCCTTCGGATAGAAGAACAGCACAAGAATCCGATCCTTCACGTCATCCAGCCGGCGCATCTGACCGTCTTGGTCTTCGAGAGCAAAGCTCGGGGCCACATCGCCGGTCTGCAGAGCCATGGGTGTTCAGCGCTCGATTCACCCTAGGAAGCTGGGGTTGATGACGAGAGAATGGATCCGCTGAGATCTCACGGCCCCTTCCCATGACTGACAGTGCTCTGGAGTCCGGTCAATTGGATCTGCTGCAGGGTTTTCAATCACCTTCCTCTGCTTCGCGACCAATCGAGCAGCCGTCCATCACTGAACCCTCTCCAGACGTGCAACCGTCCCGTTTGCTGATTGTTGATACGGAAACGACAGGGCTCGATGCCGATCGTGATCAGTGCCTTGAACTTGGAGCGATTCTGTTTTCCGTCCCCCATCGTCAGGTGCTGGCGCAGATGTCATGTCTGTTGCCTGTCGACCGCAATCCTGCTGAGTCGATCAATCGAATCCCAGCTGAGGTCAGCCGCGTTGAGCAGCCTTGGGGTGATGGGCTTGCTTGGTTTGAGCGAATGATGATGAGCGCGGATTATCTGGTGGCTCACAACGCAGCCTTTGATCGCCAGTGGTTCGGTCGCGGTGCTTTGCCAGAGGCGAAGCGTCCCTGGCTTTGCACCCTTGAAGACATCCGTTGGCCTGAAGCGCGCAATCTGAAAGCCAGGCCTTCGGTGATTGACCTGGCCCTGGCCTACGGAATTCCTGTGTGGTCAGCGCATCGGGCTCTCACGGATTGCATTTATCTGGCTGAGGTGTTTCAGCGCTGCGACGACCTGGAGGAGCTGATCACCCATGCCTTGGAACCGCGTCGACTTGTGCGTGCCCAGGTGTCCTACGACCAACGCCATCTCGCCCGCGAAGCAGGGTTCCGCTGGAATGAACCCGTCAAGGGGGCCTGGGCCCGGCGGCTTTCGGAGCGGGAGGAGCGGGAGCTTCCCTTCACCGTGGTGCCGGTGGACGCTGCGTTGCCACGGGCATCCTGATTTGCTTCAGCAGTCCGAAGTCTCACGGGTTTTTTGACCGATGGTTGCGCTGCCTCGGCCACCCTGATGGCATGAAATCGTCGACGCATCGCCAATCTGTTCGTTTACGCCTGCAGCGCTGGCAGCAGGTTCGAACTTGGGCGCGTCTGATTCGAGAAGCTGAAAGTCTTTGGCATGTTGATGTACGGGAGCTCAAACGATTAGGAGCCTTGGAACTTTCCCAGCTCCTGAACGAAGTTCCCTCGTGTCAGCGCAGTCGGGTGAACCGTTGGCTGACCCGCTACAGCGTTTCGACCCGTCTCCCCTTTGAAACGAGTGCAACCCGTTCGCGTTCTTGCAGCTCGTCTTGGACCAAAGATGAGTCTCGTCGGCCCTGAACAGGCTTTGCGATCACCCTTAACCTACTGCTAACGACCAAATCCGTATTGGTTAGCTACTCCTAGGACGCCGATTTCTCCCAGGCTTCTCATGAGCTTCGCCAAGAAGGCTCTCATTGTTTCCTCTTTGCTGGCTCTCGGAGCCGGCGTTTCCGCATCCGCCGCTGATCGTCTGAACGGTGCAGGTGCATCATTCCCCGCCAAGATCTATCAGCGCTGGTTCGCTGAGCTGGCCAAGGCCGGTGGTCCTCAGGTCAACTACCAGGCGGTTGGATCCGGTTCCGGTCGTAAGGCTTTCATCGACCAGACCGTGAACTTCGGTGCTTCTGACGATCCGATGAAGCCCAAGGACATGGCCAAGGTGAAGCGTGGTGTTGTGCAGATCCCCATGGTGGGTGGCACCATCGCTTTCGGTTACAACAAGCCTGGTTGCAACCTCAAGCTGACCCAGAAGCAGGCAGTTCAGGTGGCGATCGGCAAGATCACCGATTGGAAGCAGCTTGGCTGTGCTCCCGGCAACATCACCTGGGTGCACCGTTCTGACGGTTCCGGCACCACCAAGGCCTTCACCAACTCCATGCAGGCCTTCTCCTCCGAGTGGACTCTGGGCACCGGTAAGTCCGTCAAGTGGCCCGGTAAGAACGCTGTTGGTGCCAAGGGCAACTCCGGCGTCGCTGGCACCATTCAGAACAAAGTTGGCGCCATCGGTTACGTCAACCAGTCCTACATCAAGGGCAAGGTTGTGGCTGCAGCCCTGCAGAACAAGTCCGGTGAATTCCTCAAGCCTTCTGTGAAGGCCGGTGCCACTGCACTGAACGGCATCAAGCTGGATTCCAACCTGGCTGGCAAGAACCCCAACCCCACCGCCAAGGGTGCTTACCCCATCGCCACCCTCACCTGGGTGCTGGCTTACAAGACCGGCAACGGCAAGAACACCGCTGCCATCAAGGAAGCCTTCAACTTCATGCTGAGCAACAAGGCTCAGGACCAGGCTCCCAGCCTCGGTTTCGTTCCCCTGAAGGGCGGCATCCTCAGCAAGGCCAAGGCTGCTGTGAACAAGATCGGTAATTGATTCTCTGAATCAACTTCACTGATCGCATGAACGAGGAGGGGGCAACCCCTCCTTTTTATGTTTCCTTTATCTTTCTGATTTTTTAGGAGAGTCTTAAAGCGCTGATCCCCATCCCTTTGCCTGCTAGGGATGTTGTGCTCCATACACTTCGTTGTATCGAGAGCTTCAACAATGGTCTCTTCTCCTCAGTCCGTTTCCAGCCGTCGAGAAGGTTTCCGTGAGCTTTTAGAAAACAGTTTTCAGAAGCGCAACCTTGTGCATCTCTCCTCTGGAAGCGTGGTGCCTCTGCTGAAAAACAGCCTTTGGCTTGTGGTGAGAGGCATGGTGAAGTTGGGTGCTGTTTCTGTTCATGGCGACGAGCTTCTGCTCGGACTGGCTGGTCCCAATGAGCCGTTTGGTGAGCCTCTGAGCACCGTGGAGGCCTATGAAGCCGTCACCCTCACGGATTGTGATCTCCTTTGCGTGACCCTTGCAGAGGTGCATGAATCGGCGGAGTTGGCTAGGGCACTGCTTGATGCTGTTGTTCTGCGATACCGCCAATCTGAATATCTCCTCTCACTTCTCGGTTTGCGTCGCGTGGAGGAACGGGTTCGGGGCTTTCTGGAACTGCTTGCCCAGGATTATGGTCAGCCCTGTGATGAAGGATTGCGCCTGAATCTTCGTTTAACCCATCAGGAGATGGCGAGCGCTTTAAGCACCACGCGTGTGACGGTGACCCGAGTGATCGGCCTTCTCAAGGATGAGGGTTGGCTGAAGATTGATTCCCAGCGTCATCTTGTGATTACCCACCTTCCCAAGAAATAAGTCAACGCGCTTGTCAGTGCTTAGCGGTTTAGCTGGAACGGATTTGATCGCTCAAGTTTGTGGCTGGACCTTCTTTCCCACTGCTGATGTTGCTGCTTCATGCAGAGCAGGGCTACTGACTGGTTGGCTGGATTGGTGTTCTCCTCTGTCTTTGCACTCTTCGGGGTGCAGTTGATTGATTCCGCTGCCAGGGGGTGGGATCATCCCTGGCTTGTCACTGTGCTTGCCGCTTCTGCTCCTGCGCGGGGTGCGTCGGCAGGGGCCGCTGCGGGAGCGCAATGCCCATCGCCTTGCATCGCGGCCATGACCCGGTCCCATCACATAGGGGTCATGCCAGCAGCCGACCCTTTGTCAGTCGGCATCTCTATGCGTCTCTTCAGCCACTGGTCACGATCACAGCCAATGCTCGCCTGTTTGATGTGATGCAAGGAGTGATCCAGTTCATCGATGGAGGGGTGTTCTTGGCCGTGCCTGCCGGTCAAGGGAAACGTCAGCACACTGAACTCAAAGCCAATCCCGCGCACGTCTCCAATCAACGTCGGTTGCGTGATGCCAGCTTGTAGGTGGATGGCCCACGCTTGAGCAAAAAAAATCCCTCCTCAGAGGGATTCGATGCTTTCAACTCGACGGTGAAATCGGAGCGGCGGGATTTGAACCCACGACCCCCACTACCCCAAAGTGGTGCGCTACCAAGCTGCGCTACGCCCCGTCAGATTCAAGTTATCACAAGGCATCCACGGCTTTGATCCTCCTACGGATGCGGGCGAGAAGACGGGCGCTGAGCTTGTCTCTTGATTCGCCCGTGTACCCCCAGATGCGCAATTCTCGGGAGAGTTGACGCAGCTCCCGTAGCGACATCGAGGCGAGCTGCAATTCCGGCAAGGTTCTCCAGGCTCGTGAGGTCATCGGCAGGGGAGCTCTTGCTCCCCGTCCCCCCAGGTTGATCGTGCCGTCAGCGATCCATTCCGGGATCAGCACCACCAGCACGGCAATCAGTCCGTAGAGCTCCACCAGTCCCTTCGGAAGCGGATGGAGGCGTCTCCTCTCTGTTGGTTTGGGAGGCTTAGACACAGGACTTCAGTCGTCAGAGCGCGAGGGTTCCAGTCTGGTTAGGACTGCGATCGAGCCCTGGACCAGGGTCCCGCCAGAGGAAGGGCTGTCTGTCCGTGGACGGTGCTCGGAGCGAAAACGCCAGGGCGAACACCATGAGCATCGTTGCGGCCAAGATGGCGATCACCCAGCGGTCCGGAAGGGATCTGTTCACGGGTTCAGATTGATTGGACTGTTGTCTCCACGCAGCACGCAGTGGCTGATCGACCAGTCGTAATGCGACCAAACCTTCGCTGGTAATCGGTACTCGGCGCCTTCAAAGGCCCCCAGAGTCACGCCTGTCGGCATTGCTGAGCAGTAGGGCCTGCTGCCTGGCCTTGCCAGGTACTGCTGGTGATAAGACTCGGCGAAATAGTAAGGGCGATCTGCGGCGATCTCCGTGGTGATTGCACCGCGGCCTGCCGCTGACAGAGCGTTCTGATACCACTCTCGGCTTGCCTGGACCCGTTCGATCTGTCGGGCATTCGTGGTGTAGATCGCTGATCGGTACTGGCTGCCGCAGTCATTGCCCTGGCGATCTCCCTGGGTTGGGTCATGACATTCCCAGAACAGCTTGAGCAGATCACTCACATCGATGGCGGGTGAGCTCCACACCACGCGCACCACTTCTGTATGTCCTGTGCGTCCGCTGCAAACCTGGTCATAGCTCGGATGATCCGTCTCTCCGCCTGCGTATCCAACGGAGGTTGAAATCACACCAGGAAGTCTCCAGAACCCTTTTTCGGCGCCCCAGAAACAGCCACAACCGAAAATGATCTCTTCCTGATCCTCCATCAGAGGAGCTTTAAGCGGCGAACCGAGCACGACGTGGCGCTCAACTCCGTCGCCCTGCTCACGAGTCCCTGTGGAACCTGTCAACCAGTTGGGGAGCATGGCAACGACGTTTCAGGTTCCAAATTAGGTCGTTGTCCCTGGATCCAGGCGGATGTGATTCAACAGGGTCGTGACAAAGGCGAAGAGCAGGAATGGAAGGCTTAGAACGAGAATCAGCCCCACACCCACCAAGGCGAAGAGCGGTCTGGACGACCCCATGAGCGCTAAGCCTGAGGCGAGGCTCACAAAGATCACAGCCATCCAGGCCAGGATTTGGCCGTAGATATCACCAAACGTGAGGGTACAGCGAACGTGAAATGGGGTTTCGGTGCCTGACGTCATGATTCCAGGGCAGTGAACTCAGCTAAGCCGAGGTCGGGAGCTTTGTCCGCCGTTCATTGCGCAAGCTTTGCGTCAGGCCACCGATTCCAGTCGTTCTTCGGCCTGTTCCCTCTCCCAGAGACTGCGGTAGAGGCCTTGTTCCTTGATCAATTGGTTGTGATGACCTTCCTGAACGAGACGGCCCTCCTCCAGCACGAGGATGCGATCGCACGCGGCAGCGGCAGAGAGCTGGTGGCTGATCATCACCACGGTTCGCTGGGTCTGACGTCGCACCGACGTGAGGATCTCTGCGGCCGTGTTGTTGTCCACGCTGGCCAGGGCGTCATCCAGCACCAGAACAGGACATCGCATCAGCAAGGCCCGGCCGAGGGCCGTGCGCTGACGCTGGCCGCCGCTGAGAGTGATTCCCCGTTCGCCGACGAGCGTATTCATGCCGTCAGGGAAACCCTTCACATCACCGAGTAATCGCGCCTGTTCTGCAGCGGATTCCACCCTGTCCAAGGACGCCTGAGGGTCCCCGTAGCGGAGATTATCCGCCAACGTGTTCGTGAAGAGATAGCCCTCCTGGGGAACCAGAGCGATCTGAGCGCGTAGATCGTCGAGGCGAAGCCTGGTCACGTCCTGGCCATCGAGAAAAAGTTCTCCTGCCGGCACATCCACCATTCGGCCCAGAGCTCTCGCCAGGGTGGTCTTGCCACATCCAACTGGCCCTACGACAGCCACGAGTTCTCCTGCGCTGATGCTGAAGCTGAGTCCGTTCAACGTGTCCTTTGCGCTGTCCTCGTAACGAATGTGCAGGTTGCGGGCCTCAAGTTCGCCGCGCACTGGTTGTTGAAGAGTGATGGGATGGCGACTGTCGCGGATCAGGGGTCTGCGCGACAGCAGTTCCTCCACTCGTTCCAGACTCACCTGACCCGTCTGAAAGGTGTTCAAGGTGAAGCCCAGCAGAGCGGTCGGGAACACGAGCCTTTCCACGTAAAGGATCAGCGCCACGAGTCCTCCGATTGACAGGGTGCCCTGTTGCAGCTGGCCACTGCCGAGAGCCAGAAGCAGGAGGAGGGACATCGAGGAAATCCCCTCGAGCAGAGGAAACAATGTGCTGCGAGTTTTGGCCAGTTGGATGGCGGAATCTCGATAGCGACGATTCCTGGAACTGAATGCATCCAGTTCCTGATCCTCCTGGTTGTAGATCTTGATGGCGGCGATGCCCGAAAGGTCCTCCTGAATCAGTTCGCTCAGCCCAGCCAGGGCCTCCTGCTGTCGTCGCTGCTGATGCATCATCCGCCGCCCGAAAAGACGAACGGACCCCAGCATCACGGGGTAAAGAGCAATGGCAGCAACGGTGAGCCCCGGGTCGATCGCCAGCATCGCCGGCAAGGTGAAGGCATACGCCAGGGCTGTGTTTGTAAGGCTGAGCACTGCGAAACCAAGCAGCCGGCGAACGTTCTCCACATCACTCGTGGCCCTGCTGATGACCTCACCGCTGCCGGTCTTCTGAACCCAACCGGGCTCCTGTTGCAACATCTGGTCAAAGAGCTTCTGGCGCAGCTCCACTTCCACCTGCCTTCCCACCCCGAAGACGAGTTGTCGGGAGTACAGCCGCACCACGGCCATCGAGCTCGCCAGCAGAACGATCCAGCCGGCCTGGGTCAGCACATCCGACAGCGCAAAGTCGCTCTGAAGGTCGTCAACCACGCGACGTACTTCCAGTGGGATGGTGACACTGAGAATGTTCACCACCACCAGCGCGATGGCACCCAGAATCACCGTTCGACGGTGGGGTTTCAGATAGCGGCCGATCAGATCGAGGCGGAAGGCGGCCATCGGAGATCCTGAACAAGCAACAACTTAGGCAGTGGCATGAGGCAGGCTGCAGCGATCCGCATGCCAGGTGTGTCCAATTCCGATTCCGATGATCAGAACCATCCTCTGGAAGCAATTGATCGCGACACGGTGGATCGCCTCCTGGCCTGTGAACGCCCTGGTCCTCAAGACATCACAGATTTGGCTCGGCTTTTCACGCGGTACGAGATGTTTCCAGGCGCCGCTTCCCTTCGCAACGATCTCGATCGGGTCCTGACCTTCTGGGCGATCACTCGTGATGAACTCAACAGCCGAGCTCGCAAACTCTGGTCCTCAGGCTTCCGTCCTGGTCAATCGGGTGCAGAGGATGTGGGATCCGGATTCGATGCTCAGCAATCCGACAGCCCGTGAAGCTGCGACGAGCAGACGCCAGCAGAACTGGTCACAAATTCAATCCTGAGTAATAGTAGAAACATCCCCATCATCCGGCCCGGCGTGCTTTTGCACCCGGGTTTTTTTCTGTTCACTGCTCATCGTTTGAAGTTTTGAAGGCTCTGCCTCATGGTTTCTTTGCCTAATCCCTGGTCCAAGCGCCTGGATCATCTGCTTGACGGCGGTGTGTTTGGTCATGCCGAAGCGACAGAGTTGATGGAGGCCTGGCTTGCCGAAGCACTGACACCCGTTCAGACCGGCGCCTTCCTCGCAGCCTTTCGCTCTAGGGGGGTGGACGGAACCGAACTGGGAGCCATGGCGGCCGTGCTGCGCCAGGCCAGTCCTCTTCCCTGTGACAGACCATCCCTGCGCATGGTCGATACCTGCGGCACCGGAGGCGATGGTGCTGACACCTTCAACATTTCCACGGCCGTGGCGTTCACAGCTGCCGCCTGCGGAGCCACGGTGGCGAAACACGGAAACCGAAGTGCCAGCGGCAAGGTCGGTTCTGCCGATGTTCTCGAAGGGTTGGGTCTTCATCTCAAGGCTCCTGCTGACCAAGTGGTGAAGGCCTTGCCAGCCACCGGGGTGACCTTTTTGTTCGCACCTGCCTGGCATCCCGCACTGGTGAATCTCGCTCCTCTGCGCAAGAGCCTCGGAGTGCGAACGGTTTTCAACCTGCTTGGTCCTCTCGTGAATCCCCTGCGGCCCGATGGCCAGGTGCTCGGCGTTGCGACCGATGACCTGCTTGACCCGATGGCTGAGGCTCTGCGTTCGTTGGGGCAGGACCGGGCTGTGGTGGTTCACGGATCCGGTGGTTTGGACGAAGCCTCCCTGGCCGGTCCCAATCCTGTGCGCATTCTGGAAAACGGCCATGTGCGCTCCGAATGGATTGCTCCAGAGGATCTGGGTCTGCAGCAGACACCGCTCGACGACCTGCGAGGTGGTGATCTGCTCTGCAATCAGACCATTCTTGAGGAACTGCTAAAGGGACGCGGCAGTCAGGCCCAGAATGAGGTGGTGGCGTTCAATGCGGCGCTTGTGCTCTGGGTCGCGGGTGTTGAGTCCGATCTCAGCCGCGCTGCCCAGCAGGCTCTCGATGCCCTTGCCCAGGGCTCCCCTTGGCGTCGTCTTGAACAACTTCGCGATGCCCTGACCCCCGCCAAGGAAGAATGAACGTGTCCGACTTGCTGAAGGGATCGGTTCAACAATGATGACAGCCTCATCCGGGAACCCGGCGATGCTGATGCTCGCTGATGGAACCGTGTTTCAAGGTCTGGCCTGTGGAGCGGTTGGCAGTGCCGTGGGTGAGGTGGTCTTCAACACGGGGATGACCGGTTATCAGGAAGTGATGACGGATCCCAGCTATTCCGGACAGCTGGTCACATTCACTTATCCCGAGCTGGGCAACACCGGTGTGAATGATCACGATCAGGAGGCAGACCATGCCCACGTGCGTGGGTTGATCGCCCGTCAGCTCTCTCCGGTCTCCAGCAGCTGGCGATCCACTCAGAGCCTGCAGGCCTGGCTGGAACAGCAAGGTGTCGTTGGTATTCAGGGGATCGACACGCGTGCCTTGGTGCGCCACTTGCGTGAAACAGGAGCGATGAATGGAATCATCAGTTCCTCCGGACGGTCTCCAGCCGATCTGAGGGAGGAGCTTCGTGCTGCTCCTTCAATGGAGGGGCTCAATCTTGCTGATCGGGTGACAACGCAGACCCCCTACACCTGGGAAAAGCCCTGCAGCGTTGCGTTCGACCGTCGTCTGCAATCCAGCCGATCTGAACGGCCTTATCGCGTCGTGGCGATTGATTTCGGGATCAAACGGGCCATCCTCGACCGCCTTGTGAGTCATGGTTGCGCTGTCACGGTGGTCCCGGCCTCGGTGGATTTGAACACCGTGCTCGCCCATGAGCCGGAGGGGGTCTTCCTGTCCAACGGGCCTGGTGACCCCGCGGCCGTGACCCATGGCATCGATCTGGCCCGTGGCCTTCTTGAGCATCAAGCCCTGCCTTTGTTTGGAATCTGCCTCGGTCATCAGATTCTCGGCTTGGCGCTCGGTGGTGAGACGTTCAAGCTCGGGTACGGCCATCGCGGACTCAACCATCCCTGCGGTACATCCGGTCAGGTGGAGATCACCAGCCAGAACCATGGCTTCGCTCTGGATGCCTCAAGCCTTCCCCAGGACAAGGTGGAGATCACTCATCTGAATCTCAACGACCGCACAGTTGCGGCGATTGCCCATCGTCATCAGCCGGTCTTCAGTGTTCAGTACCACCCAGAAGCCAGTCCTGGACCCCATGATGCGGATCATCATTTTTCCCGATTCGTGACACTGATGTCGGATCGCCGCTGAACCGTGGTCTGTTCCGGTGTTGATCCCTACACTTCGCACGATGCATCCAGGGGGGTCTGTTCCCATCACTGAACTCCAGCGACTGACGGTTTCGCTACGCGGCGGATTCGAACAGAAGGGTGGGTGTCTGGTTTTTCACTTCACCGGACAGCTGGATGCCTTCTCCGAGAAGCAGTTCCTCAGCTACGTGGCTGATGTGCTCAAGGCCAATGCTTCCTCAACGGTTCTCGATTTGAGCAAGATCGACTTTCTTGATTCATCCGGTTTGGGCGCTCTGGTGCAACTCGCCAAACAGTGCAACGACTCCAAACGCAGCTTCGTGGTGGTGGGTAATGCTCGCGTCAGCCAGACTGTGAAACTGGTCAGGCTTGAGGCGTTCCTTCACCTCGTGAACGATCTGGAGTCGGCTTTCACCCAGCTGGCCGCTTGAGCGACTGGGTCCGGATTCAGCAGGCTCTGCCTTCGCAATCCGTTGATCTTGGTCCCCTCCAGCTTGCCTGGCTCGGTGATGCCGTCTGGGAACTGCATCAACGACTTCGCCATTGCCGACGTCCAGGACGGGCGTCTGATCTGCACCGGTCGGTTGTCGCCGAGGTCAGGGCGGATGCGCAAGCTCTCGCCTTGGAGCGACTTCGGCCCATGCTGACTGAGTTTGAAAGCGATCTGGTACGTCGCGGCCGCAACCGCGCCGGGAGGGGGCCGCGCGGTGGCGACCCCGCTGCCTATGGGAAGGCCACAGGATTTGAGACAATGGTTGGCTGGCTCTATCTTCACAATCCGACGCGGCTTGCCCAGCTTCTGGATCGCCTTGAGGAGACCGAATCAGCCCTGTCATAACCATCGATCCCATGAGCTCCCGTTTTGAACGCCGCCCGTCCCGTCCCCCACGCGGTGGAGATCCCGGGGGAGGTCGTCCGTCCAGAGGAGGTCCTCGCGGAAGTTCGGCTCGGATGGATGAACGAGGACCGGGCCGTGATCGCCGTGATCGCCGTGATGGCAGCGACGAGCGAAGGGAGTCTCCTTGGCGAGTCGAGCGGAGTGGCGATACCAAGCGACGGGTCCCCGCCAGAGGTGGGTCTAGTGATTACGCGCGATCAGTCAGTAGAGCTGGCGTCCGATCTGTGGACGTTGCAGCACGCGGGCGTCGGGATCAACGCAGCTCTGAGCGTCGCCTCTCTGAACGCAATCGTGAGGTGCCTCTGCGGTCCCGTGATGGTGAAGCCAGGGGAAGCCGTTCGCAAGACAGTCGATCGCTGCGATCAGACCGCCAAGACCGTCGTTTTGATGAGAAGCCCCGGGGCGAGGCCAAGTCCCACTCCGCAGATTCCGTTGCTGATGATCTCCTCTGGGGCCGTCATGCCACCCAGGCAGCTCTGGAAGCCGGTCGCCCCATTCACCGGATCTGGTGCACCAGTGAGATGCGGAGTGCACCGCGTTTCATGCAGCTCCTTCGAGACGCCAAAGCCTCAGGTGTTCTGGTGGAGGAGGTGACCTGGGCCCGGCTGGCCCAGATGACCGGAGGGGCTGTCCACCAAGGCATCGCCCTGCAGACCGCTGCTGCTGAGACCCTTGATCTTTCCGATCTCATCGAGGGCTGTGCCGCACTCCAAGAAGCTCCCCTGCTGCTGGCACTGGATGGTCTGACCGATCCTCATAATCTTGGCGCTATCGTCCGCTCTGCGGAAGCTCTCGGCGCTCATGGCGTTGTGCTTCCCCAACGCCGAAGCGCTGGATTGACAGGATCTGTGGCCAAAGTGGCAGCTGGTGCCCTCGAACACCTCCCGGTTGCGAGAGTGGTGAATCTCAACCGTTCGTTGGAAACTCTCAAAGACGCCGGGTATCGGGTGGTGGGCCTGGCTGAGGAGGGTGACCAGACGCTGGAAGAAGTCGACCTTGATGGTCCATTGGTGGTGGTGACCGGTTCGGAGGACCAGGGACTGTCGATGTTGACGCGCCGCCATTGCGATCACTTGATCCGCATTCCCCTCCGAGGCATCACTCCGAGTCTCAATGCGTCGGTTGCCACTGCTCTTTGCCTCTACGAGGTGGCCCGTCGTGGCTGGATGAAAGGCCTGCGTGGTCAGAACCCTTCGCCGCAGATCGTGCGCCCAAGATTGCCAGCGGCACCGAAGACCCGCAGCGTCGTGAAGCCTCAGGAAACAGTGCTGGATCTTCAGCTTGAACGCTCGACCGAGATTCCAACACCCAGTTTCGATGGAAGTGTCGAACTTTGAAAGCCGAGCGTGCTAAATCAAGGCACAATGACGGGGTCTTCACAGCTCCGCCATGAGCCCGCTGATTTGGCCGATGCGCTCCCTTGCCAACGGCCTTGGACTCGCATGGTGGGCCAAAGTTCACACCCATAATCCGAGTGTGACTTACTGGTTCGGACCTTATGTCCGCCGCTCCGGTCTTGAGAAAGCTCTCCCAGGATTTCTCGCAGACCTCGAATCTGAGTCACCCGATTCCATCGAGCAATCCCTGATCCGCTGTCGTCGTACGGAGCCGTTCACGATTGAGTCTGCGTCCTGAGAGGCTCTCTGGCATTTCGACTGGCTGATAGCGTCTCAGCTGCACGAAAGTTCTGACCATGGCGATCGCCGAATGGCGTCAGCAATTGGCGAACGGAGAGGTTTCAGCACGGGAGCTCACCGACCACCATCTGGCCAGGATCGAAGCGGTTGAACCTGGAATCCATGCCTTCCTTGAGGTCACCGCGGAGCGGGCCAGGGCCGATGCCGATCGCGTTGATGAAGCCCGTGCCGCCGGTGAGGACTTGCCTCGTCTCGCCGGGGTTCCTCTAGCCATCAAGGACAACCTCTGTACACGTGGTGTTCGTACCACTTGCTCCAGTCGGATGCTGGAGCAGTTCGTTCCCCCCTATGAGTCCACGGTGACCGAGCGCCTCTGGGCTGCTGGAGCCGTTCTGCTCGGTAAGACGAATCTCGATGAGTTCGCCATGGGTGGATCCACGGAGACATCCGCCTTCGGGCCCACGGCGAACCCCTGGAATCCTGACTATGTCCCTGGCGGCAGCTCCGGTGGAAGCGCTGCGGCGATGGCGGCCGGCGAGTGTCTGGCCTCCATCGGTTCCGATACCGGCGGTTCGATTCGTCAGCCGGCCTCGTTCTGCGGCGTGGTCGGTCTTAAGCCGACGTATGGGCGTGTCAGTCGCTATGGACTCGTTGCCTTCGCCAGTTCCCTCGACCAGGTCGGTCCCTTCAGCCATTCCGTGGCCGATGCCGCGGAGCTGCTTCAGGTGATGGCGGGTGCGGATCCCCGCGATTCCACCTGTCTCAATGCTCCCGTTCCGGATTACTGCGCGGCACTGGGGCGTCCCGTGGAAGGCCTGAAAGTTGGACTTGTGAGGGAATGCTTCGAACAGGAGGGTCTGGATCCTCAGGTGAAAGCATCCGTTCTTGCTGCTGCGCAGCAGCTGCAGGCCCTTGGGGCGGATTTGGTGGATGTGAGCTGTCCCCGGTTCAACGACGGGATCGCCACCTACTACGTGATTGCACCGTCTGAGGCATCGGCCAACCTCGCCCGTTACGACGGTGTGAAGTATGGATACCGGGCTGAGGATGCAGCCTCGCTGGCCGCGATGACCGCACGTAGCCGTGCCGAAGGATTCGGCAGTGAGGTACAGCGCCGCATCCTGATCGGCACCTATGCGCTGTCGGCGGGCTATGTGGATGCTTACTACAAGAAGGCCCAACAGGTGCGCACGCTGATCCGGCGTGACTTCGATGCCGCATTCCAGTCAGTGGATGTGCTGCTGACGCCAACTGCTCCCGGTACGGCCTTTAAGAACGGCGCCCACGCGGATGATCCGCTGGCGATGTACTTATCTGATTTGCTGACGATTCCGGCCAATCTGGCGGGTCTTCCGGCGATCAGCCTCCCCTGCGGCTTTGATAACGGAGGACTGCCGATCGGAGTGCAGCTGATTGGAAACGTGCTCGAGGAGCCGCGCCTCTTGCAGGTTGCTCACCAGTACGAACAGGCAGCCGATGTCATGAAATCCCGTCCAGAGGGGGCGTTCATCCCAGGCTGAACGTTGCCAGCTGGTTCGATTAGATCCAATTCACGCTAGATGCGGTGTTGGCGACTCGGTCCTGCCCCTGCATCTTGCGCCGGCGCTTAGGCTATGCCTATGGCATTCGTTCCCCTTCACAACCACAGCGATTACAGCCTCCTGGATGGCGCATCTCAGCTGCCCCAGATGGTTGAGCGTGCCAAAGAGCTGGGAATGCCGGCACTGGCTCTGACGGACCATGGTGTGATGTATGGAGCCGTGGAGCTGCTGAAGCTCTGCAAGGGGGCTGGGATCAAGCCGATCATCGGCAATGAGATGTACGTCATCAATGGGTCCATTGATGACCCACAGCCCAAGAAGGAGCGGCGTTATCACCTGGTTGTGTTGGCGAAAAATGCTGTCGGCTATCGAAATCTCGTCAAGCTGACCAGCATCAGTCACCTGCGCGGCATGCGCGGTCGGGGAATTTTCTCCCGAGCCTGCATCGACAAGCACCTCCTCAAGCAGTACAGCGAGGGTCTGATCGTGGCAACCGCCTGTCTAGGCGGAGAGATTCCTCAGGCCATCATGCGTGAGAGACCCGATGTGGCCAGGGACGTGGCCCGGTGGTACCAGGAGGTGTTCGGAGAGGATTTTTATCTTGAGATCCAGGATCACGGCTCTCCCGAAGATCGCATTGTGAATGTGGAGATCGTCAAGATCGCCCAGGAGCTCGGTATTCAGGTGGTGGCCACCAACGATGCCCACTACCTGACCCGTCATGACGTGGAAGCCCATGACGCCCTCCTCTGCGTGCTCACGGGCAAGCTGATCAGCGACGAGAAACGCCTTCGTTACACCGGCACTGAATATCTCAAGAGTGAAGAGGAGATGGGCCGGTTGTTTGCCGATCACCTTGACCCTGCTGTGGTGCAGGAGGCCATTGCTAATACTGTGTCTGTGGCGGAGAAAGTTGAGGACTATGACATCCTCGGCCGCTATCAGATGCCCCGCTTCCCAATCCCTGAGGGGCATACGCCGGTCACCTACCTGCATGAGGTCACCGAGCAAGGTCTGCGTGATCGGCTTGGATTATCCAGCAACGACACGATCGAGGAGACCTACGCCGATCGTCTCGCCCATGAACTTCAGATCATGGAGCAGATGGGATTTCCCACCTACTTCCTTGTGGTGTGGGACTACATCCGTTTCGCCAGAGAGCAAGGTATTCCAGTCGGTCCTGGCCGCGGCTCGGCGGCTGGCTCGCTCGTGGCCTACGCCCTTGGAATCACCAATATCGACCCGGTGAGCAATGGCTTGCTGTTTGAGCGCTTCCTGAACCCAGAACGCAAGTCGATGCCTGATATCGACACCGACTTCTGCATTGAACGCCGGGGCGAGGTGATCGACTACGTCACGCGCCGTTACGGCGAGGAGAAAGTGGCGCAGATCATCACCTTCAACCGGATGACGTCGAAGGCTGTGCTCAAGGATGTGGCCAGGGTGCTGGATATTCCCTATGGCGACGCCGACCGGCTCGCGAAGCTCATCCCGGTGGTACGCGGAAAGCCAGCCAAGCTCAAGGCAATGATCGGCGATGAGTCGCCGAACCCCGAATTCAAGGAGAAATACGACAAGGACCCTGTGGTTCAACGCTGGGTTGATATGGCCATGCGCATTGAGGGCACCAACAAGACCTTTGGTGTGCACGCTGCCGGTGTGGTGATTGCCGCGGATCCCCTTGATGAGTTGGTCCCCCTGCAACGCAACAACGACGGTCAGGTGATCACCCAGTACTTCATGGAAGACGTGGAGTCCATGGGGCTCCTCAAAATGGATTTCCTGGGGCTCAAAAATCTCACGATGATCGACAAGACCCTTGAGCTTGTTGCTCAGAGCAGTGGGGAACGGATTGATCCCGACAAGCTCCCCCCTCAGGATCAGGGGACCTTTGATCTTCTGGCCCGCGGTGACCTGGAGGGCATTTTCCAGCTTGAGTCGACCGGGATGCGTCAGATCGTGCGCGATCTCAAACCGTCGTCACTGGAGGATATTTCTTCAATCCTGGCGCTGTATCGCCCTGGCCCTCTCGATGCCGGACTGATTCCCAAGTTCATCAACCGGAAGCATGGACGCGAGGCGATCGACTTCGCTCACAGCACCCTGGAGCCGATTCTCAGCGAAACCTACGGAATCATGGTGTATCAGGAGCAGATCATGCGCATCGCCCAGGATCTTGCTGGTTACTCCCTGGGGGAAGCTGACCTGCTGCGCCGGGCCATGGGCAAGAAAAAGGTGTCTGAGATGCAGAAACATCGGGGCATTTTTGTGAAGGGCGCCTCCGAGCGCGGTGTCGACGACAAGGTGGCCGATGAACTCTTCGACCAGATGGTGCTCTTCGCCGAATACTGCTTCAACAAGAGTCATTCCACGGCGTATGGGGCGGTGACCTATCAGACCGCTTATCTCAAAGCGCACTATCCGGTGGCGTACATGGCTGCGCTGCTGTCCGTGAATGCCGGTGCCAGTGACAAGGTGCAGCGTTATATCTCCAACTGCAACGCCATGGGCATTGAGGTGATGCCTCCGGATGTCAACGCATCGGGCACCGACTTCACCCCCCGCGATCAACGCATCCTGTTCGGCCTCTCCGCGGTACGCAATCTCGGCGACGGAGCGATCCGTGCTCTGATTCGTTCCCGAGAAGCGGATGGACCCTTTGAATCCCTCGCTGATCTGTGCGATCGCGTGCCTTCCAGCGTGATCAATCGCCGCAGCCTCGAATCACTGATTCATTGCGGTGCGATGGATGCCCTTGAGCCAGAGGCCAACCGTGCCCAGTTGATCGCCGATCTCGATCTGCTGCTCGACTGGGCGAATTCCCGTGCCCGGGATCGCGCCAGTGGTCAGGGCAATCTCTTCGATCTGATGGCAGGCTCTGCAGACGGGGATTCCGATGCTCCATCTGACCTGAGCCTGGCGCCCAAGGCTGCGCCGGTGAAGGACTATCACCCCAGCGAAAAGCTCAAGCTCGAGAAAGATCTGGTGGGTTTCTACCTTTCAGACCATCCGCTCAAGCAGCTCACCCCTCCGGCCCGACTGCTGGCACCGATCGGGCTTGCTGGTCTGGAGGAGCAAGCGGACAAGGCCAAGGTGAGCGCCATTGCCATGGTGAGCGAAATGCGTCAGGTGACGACGCGAAAGGGTGACCGCATGGCTGTGCTTCAGCTGGAAGATCTGACGGGCTCCTGTGAGGCAGTGGTCTTTCCCAAGAGCTATGCGCGGCTTGCGGATCATCTGCTTGTCGAAGCCCGCCTACTGGTTTGGGCTGCTGTTGATCGCCGCGATGAGCGTGTTCAGCTGATTGTGGATGACTGCCGTGCCATCGATGATTTGCGCCTCCTCATGGTGGAGCTGGATGCCGATCAGGCCAGTGATGTGGCTGTTCAGCACAAGCTTAGGGAGTGCCTGCAGGCGTACCGCCCCGATCAGGATGAACTCGGGGTGCGCGTTCCGGTGGTCGCCGCCGTCCGACGGGGATCGGATGTTCGCTACGTGCGGTTAGGTCCCCAATTCTGCGTCCGAGATGTTGCTGCTGCGCAAAAGCATCTGCTGGACAGCTCCTTCAGGGTCAGTTGCAGTGACCCCCTGTTGGTTTGAGATTGGGTCTGAAGACGAGGGATTGAAGCGAACGATTTCAGCTCTGCTTCTGGGCTCGGATCGAACTGCGCAGTCTCTGCAGGTTGGGTTTGATGTGCTCGATTCCAAGCAGAGTTCCGGGTTGGGGTTCCCAGCTCGCTGACAAAACGCCGTAACTCAGTCCAACAAGGCCAAGCAGAAAAAACAAGCCGGACGTGACCAGCGTGATTCCAGGCGGGATGTCAAGGATGCCTCGGCTCACCAGCACGTAGCTTCCGACAAACACGCCCATTCCCATCAAGGAAGGGAGTCCGGTCGCGATGGCCACCCTCCGAGCCATCCGATTGGCCACATCTTTGGGAATCGGCTGGTTGACCGAAGGAGTGGGTGCCGATCGGCGCGGTTCAAACGGCAGGGGATCGCGTCGTTCGGCCATGGCTCACGAAGAAACTGGAACCGCGGATCAGCCGCGGATGCCCAGTTTGGCGATCAGATCCGTGTACCGCTTCTCGCTCTTGTTACGCACATAGCCGAGCAGGCGCTTGCGACGGCCGATCATCTTCAGAAGACCCTGACGAGAGGAGAAGTCGTGAATGTTCTGCTGCAGGTGGCTGCTCAGCTTCGAGATGCGCTCTGTGAGCATGGCCACCTGAACCTCAGCCGATCCGGTGTCGGTGGCGTGGGTCTGATGAGCGTTGATCAGTTCTTGCTTTTCGGTGGTATCGAGCGACATGCGCGGCGTCTGGCCCTGACAGTGCAAACAAACAATTTACTCTGCCGTGGGGCCCTAGGCCGATTGGCTTAACCACTTCAGGCTTGCCCGTAACCAGGCGTCGCCGTCATCCTCTGCGGGCACGTCGGTCCCTGTTGCCACGGCACGCATGGCTCTGCGGATTTCCAGATCTTCGTAGCCAAGGGTTTCGAGGGTGATCTGAAGCTCCCTTAAGGATGTCTCCCCGAGGGGAATCTCCTTCACATCACTGCGATCCACGAGGGACAGGCTTGGTTCCTGCAACGGTGCCCAGGCACCGAGGCGATCACGCAGTTCCACCGCGATCCGCTCAGCGGTGCGTTTGCCAACACCTTGCGCCTGCGTGAGGCGTTTCAGGTCGCCATCAACGATGGCAGCCACGAGCTCTTCAACTCGGCAACAATCGAGTAACGCCAGGGCCATCTGCGGACCAACCCCATTGACGCCAACAAGGGTTCGGAACAGATCGCGTTCCTGTTGCTCGCAGAATCCGTACAAGGTGGATCCATCCTCCCGCTGCACTTGGTGCACCCAGAACGTGCAGGAGGTGCCATCCATCTGTCGGCTCTGATCCCTGGAGGTGAGCTGCACCTCGTAACCGACTCCGCCGCAGGCGATCACCACCCCACGACGACCACCTTGCTCCCAGCTCTGGATTCTTTCTCCCTGCAGCCAGCCGATCATGGGAGAGTGTCTGTTGAAGCCATGCTGCCTGATCTGTCCAGCCCGTTCTCCATGCCCGTTCCGTTTCGTCGCTGGCTCCGGATCGCGGTAACAGGCCTGCTTTATTTGGTGATGAGCATTGGGCTCTCTGCATGCGTGGCATCCGATCAGCCTCCTCGCTCCGTGCTGCTGAGTGCGTTGGGCCAGCAGATCCAGCTCACGCAGACCTCCATCGCCCGTTCCCTTGATCTGGACGCTGGCGGTGTTCCCGAGGTGAGCAGGGTGCGGCTGGAAGATCAGGACGCGATCCGCATCGGTGAGCAGAAAGGCGTGCATCTCACCGGTCGCTTTGACTGGCGTCTGCCCGGTGACGCTGTCAAGGTGGATAGCGCCTTTGAGCTGTACCTCGAACGGGGTGAACGCGGTGAAAGCTGGCGTTTGGCGATTCCAAGCGGCTCTGATGACGGCGCATCGCAGGCCTGGATCACCTACCCCCTCGCCATCGACTGACGGGCGCTCAAGCTGATCAGCGTGGCTCCAAGAACACACAGTGCTCCAACAATCACGCTCCCAGTAACCGGCTCTGCGAAGAAGAGCACACCCCAGAGGGTCGCGAACACGACTTGGACATAGTTGATCGATGTGGCTCGGGCCGCTGGCATGGCTGCCAGCCCCTGGGTGAGCCAGATCTGCCCCATCTGGGTCATGAGACCGACCCCGACAAGCCAGACCCAGTCCATGCCGGTCGGGAGAACGAACCTGCCCACGAGCAGCGGCAGTGTGGCGGGCACAGAGACCAACGGGAAATAAAACACGATCACCAGCGGATGTTCCCTCCCGGACAGCTGACGCACGCTCACATAGGCCAGGGCTGTCATCAGGGCTCCACCGAGTCCGATCAGCGCTGCCACGGTCGGGAGTCCTGCCACGGACTGACCCATCCATTCGGGCTGGACCACCAGGATCACTCCGATTAGGCCGAGCACGATGGCCAGTCCGATGCGTTTGCGGATCGGTTCCTTGAGCAGAGCCCAGGCTGAGAGCGCCGTCAGCGTGGGATAGGTGTACTGAATCAGGGTCGCTGCCGCGAGGGGCAAACTCGCCAAGGCCTGGAAGAAGAGCAGCAGCGCGATGGTGCCGAGCGCCCCGCGCATCAGCAGGAGTCCTTTCTGATGCCCCCAGGGCGAGACGTTCACCTGCGCAAGCATCGTCAGGGTGATCGCAATGCTGATCAGTGATCGGATCAACACGATCTCCGCCACAGGCAAACGGCCCCCGAGGTGTTTCACGCAGACCGTCATCAGGCTGAAGGCCATTGCTGCACCAAGCAAAGAGGTGCAGGCTCTCCACTCTTGGGGTGACTGCGTTCCGCGGATCGCTGCCAGCAGGCTCCGCATCAACACGTCCGCAACCACTCCAACAACCTTGCCACCCGTAGGGACGAACGGTTTCCCTCGGCGGATTTCTCGTCGCAAGCGCCTGGGTCTTCCACAATGGGGTGATGGTGAGTGCCCGTCTGCATCCCCGAACCATTGAGGCCGTCAAGGAGCGTGCCGACATCGTTGATGTGGTGGGTGAGCACGTCGTGCTCAAAAAGAAGGGCAGAGAGTTTGTTGGGATCTGCCCCTTCCACGACGACAGCAAGCCGTCGATGACGGTGTCGCCGGCGAAGCAGTTTTACTACTGCTTCTCTTGCGGTGCGGGAGGAAACTCCATCAAGTTTCTGATGGAGTTTCAGCGCCAGAGCTTCAGCGATGTGGTGCTGGATCTGGCCCGTCGTTATCAATTGCCTGTGGAGACCGTCGATGGTCCCCAGCAGGAGCGGTTGAAGCAGCAGCTGTCGCGTCGGGACACGTTGCATCGGGTGCTGGCGTTGGCCGCTGGTTGGTTTCGGAGCCAGCTGAAGGCTGCATCCGGTGCTGACGCGCTGCGCTACTTGCAAGACAAGCGTGGACTCAGTGACGCCACTCTTGAGCAGTTTGAACTGGGTTATGCGCCGGATCAGTGGGATGGTCTGCTGAAGCACCTCCAGCAGATTGAGGGTCTGGATCCTGAGCATCTCGAAGCCGCAGGTCTGGTGGTGCCGAGAAAGGGCGGCAATGGCTTCTATGACCGTTTCAGGCATCGAGTGATGGTGCCGATCAAGGACCGTCAGGGACGGGTAATCGGTTTCGGCGGCCGCAGTCTTGATGGCACCGAACCCAAATACCTCAACTCTCCGGAAACCGAGGTGTTTGAGAAGGGCAAGCACCTGTATGGCCTTGATCGGGCGGCATCCGCAATCCGCAAAGACGACCGTGCCGTTGTGGTGGAGGGTTACTTCGACGTGATCGCCCTGCATGCTGCGGGCGTGACCAACGCCGTGGCTTCCCTGGGGACGGCCTTGAGCAGCCAGCAGATCACCCAGTTGTGCCGCTGCTGCGATGGCAAGCGCATCGTGCTGAACTTCGATGCTGATGGTGCCGGCGTTCGCGCCGCCAATCGCGCCATCGGCGAGGTGGAACAGCTGGCCCTTCAGGGACAACTTGAGCTGCGTGTTCTTCACCTTCCTTCTGGAAAGGATCCCGATGAATTCCTCAAGGACCATGGCGCCGGTGACTACAGGGCCCTTCTGGATCAGGCGCCTCTCTGGCTCGACTGGCAGATCGAGCAGGTGCTGGAGGGACGGGATCTCAGCAAGGCTGACCAGTTCCAGCGTTCCGTTTCCGCCCTAGTGGAACTGCTGGGCAAGCTTCCTCAGTCGGCGATTCGCACCCATTACATCCAGCAAGTGTCCGAGCGCCTCAGCGGCGGTCAGGGGCGCTTGGCTCTTCAGCTGGAAGAAGACCTGCGTCAGCAGGTTCAGGGTCAGCGCTGGCATGGACGCTCAGCCCGTCATGAGAAATCGGGGGAAGCGAGTCAGCGAGAGCGTTGTGAAGCGGAGATCCTGCGCCTGTACCTTCATTGCCCCTCACACCGTGGCTCGATCCGGCAGGAGCTGCGCAGGCGTGAACTCGAGGACTTCGCCTTGCAGCACCACCGTCTGCTCTGGTCGTGCCTCACGGAGCTGGAGGAAGGAAATCTTGGCAGTGTGCGCTTGGAATCCATCAGTCGCGGTGAGGATCGCGGCGATGACTTGGCTGATCTGGATCTGCCCCGCCTGCTCACCGATCAACTGCTTCTGGAAAACAGCAGCCTTGTGACACGCCTCACACCCCTGCTGGAGCCTGGCGAGCTTCAGAAGGTCGCCTTGTCCCGGCCGATGGAACAGCTGCGAGGAACGGCCGCCATGCTCGAGCGTCAGAAAAGCCACAAGCGCTGCCGCCACCTGCTTGAGGCCTGGGCCGGGCAGCGGCTTCAGACGCTTGAGCGTTGCATTGCCGTGCTGATCGATGAGGAGCGTGAGCAGCAACAGCCCCAAACCGTCGACATGGAGCAGCGGATTCAAGCCATGTTCGACGATCTCAATGCCGAAGCCCTGCGTTTTCAGGAGCTGTACTACAGCGAACGCCGCCACATCCTGCATCTGGATCAACAGCGCTGCGCTGGCTATGGCGACGGCATCTCTCCTGCGGACTCGGATGCATCGGCTATGAGCGCCTGAGTCAACCGTGTGATCTGCCATGCGTCGGCATGGTCGGAGTTCCGCTGGCGTCGCAGGCCGGGGAGAGTCAGTGTCGGATCCTCGCGTCAGCGACAATCTCAACGAACTCCTGAAAGCCTGATGGGTGTTTTCGAGCGCTTTCTCAGTCTGTGGGTCGCTTTGGCGATCATCGCGGGCGTGGCACTCGGTGCAGCGGTTCCTGCCCTGCCGGAGGTGATCGCATCCCTTGAAGTGGCAGGGATCAACCTCCCGATCGCTTTGCTGATCTGGGGAATGATCTACCCGATGATGCTGGCGGTTGATTTCTCCGCGATCGGAGGTCTCAGCCGTCAACCGCGCGGTCTGCTCATCACCGTTGCGGTGAACTGGCTGATCAAGCCGCTCACGATGACAGCGCTGGCCTGGCTGTTCATCCGCGGCCTGTTCTCCCCCTGGATTCCCGCTGAACTCGGTGATCAGTACGTGGCCGGCATGATCCTGCTTGGCGTGGCCCCCTGCACCGCCATGGTGTTCGTCTGGAGCCGTCTCAGCGATGGAGACGCCAATTACACCCTGGTGCAGGTGGCGGTGAACGACCTGATCATGGTGTTTGCCTTCGCTCCGATTGCAGCCCTGCTGCTCGGCGTGAGTGAGGTTCTTGTCCCTTGGGACACCCTGATCGCGGCTGTCGGATTGTTTGTTGTGGTTCCGCTGGCGGCCGGTTGGCTGACCCGGGTCTTTCTGCAGTCTTCGACTCGCATCAGCAGGCTTGAGCATCGCCTTAAACCGCTCACCGTGGTGTGCCTCATCGGCACCGTGTTGCTCCTGTTCATGGTGCAGGCCGGATCGATCCTTGCGGACCCTCTGGCCATCGTGCTGATCGCCGTGCCTCTGATCTTGCAGACCTATCTGATCTTCTGGATCACGGCGCAGTGGATGCGGCTCTGGGGTCAGCCGCATGCCATTGCTGCACCGGGAGCCATGATCGGGGCTTCGAATTTCTTTGAGCTGGCTGTTGCCGTGGCGATCAGTCTGTTCGGTTTGCAGTCCGGTGCTGCCTTAGCCACTGTGGTGGGAGTTCTGGTGGAAGTGCCGGTCATGCTCTCGTTGGTGGCGATCGCCAACCGCAACCGTCGTCTGTTTCCTGTTTGAGATGTCTGAATTTTTCGAGGCGATCTGGCACGGGGAGGGCATCGGCGATGGCGGTGACCTGGAGGAAGCCCTTCAGGCTTACGTGGCGGTGAAGCCCGACGACAACGACTGGATCAAGGCCTGCGCAGCCGAAGGCGCTGAGCCCCGCATCGATCGTTTCGCGTCTTTCGATGCCTACCTCGACAACGACGATGCCCTGGAAACCATTTCGGTGACGCCGCAGATGATTGTGGTGGCCATTGAGCAATTACCGGTCTGATGACGGGATCCTCAATTGATTTCAGTACCTGTGAGCCCGTCAATGGTCTCTGGCCTTCCCTGGTGGAGCGCTTGGGTCTCGAGAAGGCACAACGGGCTGCCCGTCAGGCCCTCGATCTGCAACGGATGTCGGGCCATGGCGGCACGCTTCCGGTGCTGTTCTGCGAAACCTGTGGACTGGCGTTGGCCAGTACCGATTCGCTGCGGGAGCAGACAGGGCTCAATGGCCATGGGGAGCACATGGTGCTTCTGTACAGCAGCCGTGCCCAGGAAGTGCAGTTGCTGCAGCACGCTTGAGTTCAATCCAGCTTGACCCCCAGCTGCATGGAGACGCTGTTGTTGATTTTCGGGCTCTGCAGTTCGTTGAAGATTGTCTGTCCGTTCAGTGACGTGAACAGTCTTTGATTCCCCATCGGAAAGATCTTGAGTGCCACTGAAAAGGTGTTGTTTGTGGCGATGCCGTTGACATAGGCGCCTGTGTAGCTGTTGGTGACAGTGACGCTCGCGATGGAACTGGGTTTCCACTCCAGCTGCGCTCTCGCGGTGCTGGCGGCAAAGGTCTGTCCGCAGATTGGATCTGCATCACATCCACGGCCTCCCCAGATCTGCTGAACCGAGGGGCCCACAGACACATTCAATGTTGTTGTTTTGTTTTTGATCAGGTCGTAGCCCAGGCCAGCGGATCCCACAAACACGTCGGTTCCGATCGTGTTGAGCGTGTCGTAATTGAAGGTGGTAGTTGCATAAGCGTTCAGGCGATTCCCCAACGCTCGCGTGTAACGCAGTTCGCCTTCGCCTTCGTTGGTGTCCGTTGTGTTCGCTGTCTCTCCCTTGTCGCGTGTGACCTCGTAGGTGGCACGTCCTCTCACGCTCACTCGGTCGGCACCTTTGCTGTAGCTGGTGTTGAGCTGAAAGGTTCCACCTGCGGAGAGATCGTTGTCTGTGTTGTTCGCAGAGAGTCCTCCGGACACACTCAGACTCCATGGCTTTGCTGGTGGTTCGACGATCAGAGCCGTGGCCGGAATGCGCAGCCGACCGAGCACTGGATGCAGAAGAATGGTGATGGTTTCTGTGGTCTCCTCCGGAACCAGCACGCCCTTCAGCGTGTCTCCGTTCTTCAGTTTGAGCGTGACCTGTTCTTTCTTTGCCACTGGAGCAGCCAGTGCTGAATGTCCGAACAGCAGAAGCGCTGCTGTGATGGGAAGTCTGCGCAGCACTTTCAAATCACTTTGGCGACTGCAGATCTTGTCACAACACTCCTGGTTCGCTGTGTTCCCTGATGCCTGATCATTCCCGCCATGACCGTTCTCCAGCTGATGATGGCCTCTATTTGGTCCCCTACTGGGTGCAAGGCGGACGATTCTGGATCGTGATCCTGGCTGTGCTCCTTTGCGGCGGAGTGATCCTGCCGTTTTCAGCTGCCTGGTTCGGGCGTCGTGCGTTCTCCAGCGGCTTTGGCTACGGAGCGGCGGCCACGTTCTGTTCGCTGGTCAGAGACGACAAGGTGCTGTCCCCTGATGCAGCGGTGGAACAACTCAAGACGTTGAAGACCAGTTTCTCCCGAACCGGTGCGATTGATGCGCGTCATTTTCAAGACGGAGTCAGTCAGGTGGTCGCCTCCCTCGGTGATTGCGCGTTCCTCTCCCGTGGGTGACGCCAGGTTCAGGCTTGGACCACCGGCACATCGCTCAGGCGCGTGGTGGCGGCGCGGCCGAGCTGCCCACGCCGCATCGCCCAGCCCGGATGCAGGCCGCAGGCGGCCCACTGAATGGTTCCCCGCCCATGCCGCTGGTTGAGCTGGTCGATGGTGCGCATCAGCACCTCCCGGCGTGCCTGGTCCACAGCGCTGCAGGGCACCAGCAGATGGTGCTGCAGTTGCTCGGTGCCCTGCAGGTGCTGCATGAGGACTCCGGCCTTCGCCAATTGCCGATGGGGTTGAAAGATGCGCTCCACCAGGGGAAGGGCTGCCTGCAGCAGCACCTGGGTGTCGTTGCTTGGCAGGTCGAGAGAGGTGCTGGCGCTCCGGCTGTAGAAGGCGGGCACGAACGGGCTGGTGCGGGTGTACACACTCAGGGCCGCGGCCCGTTGATTCTGTCGGCGTAATTTCTCGGCCGCTCGCACCACATAGGTGGCTACGGCTTCACGCAGCTCCTCCACACAGGTGACCGGCCGACTGAAGCTGCGGCTGACGCAGGTTTCCTGTTTGGGTGCCGGGGTGAGATCGAGGGGGAGACAGGCGTGACCCTGCAGCTCGCGTTGCAGGCGTACTCCCACGACGCCTGCCTTGGCCCGCAGCGGACCGCTGGCCATGTCGCGCAGCTCGCGGGCATTGCGCACGCCTCGCAGTCGGCACCAGTGGGCCAGCTTGCGGCCGATTCCCCACACATCCTCGATGGCGATCGTCTCCAGCCAGCGATCCCCGTCGCCGCAGTCTCCGAGATCGAACAGGCCGGCATGGCTGGCCTCCACCTTCGCCAGTCGGTTCGCGAGCTTCGCCTGGCCTTTGCTCGCTCCCAGTCCGATGGCGATCGGCAGCCCCAGATTGCGCCGTGCCAGGGCCCGCATGCGTCGGCCCCAGGGTCGTAGATCGCCATCAGCAGGACGGCTGATGCGGGCGAAGGCTTCATCGATGGAATACACCTCGAGCTCTTCCACCTGGCTTTCCAGCAGACTCATCAGCCGCTGGCTCATGTCGGCGTAGAGGGCGTAGTTGGAGCTTCGCACCACCACTCCCTGGGCTTCCAGGTCCTGCTTCGCCTTGAAATAGGGGGTGCCCATAGCGATGCCGAGGGCCCGGGCTTCGGCGCTGCGGGCCACGATGCAGCCGTCGTTGTTCGACAGCACCACGACGGGGCGTCCCAGAAGGGCCGGATCGAGGCTCTGTTCGCAGGAGGCATAGAAATTGTTGGCATCGATCAGGGCGGTGACCCGGCTCATGGTGCTTAGAGGGGGTGAATCACATGGATGGCGACGCCCCAGATCTGCATGTCGCCGCAGTCCTCCAGTTCCAGGGGGGGATAGTCGGGATTGGCGGCCTCCAGCCGTAGTCGACCGCGATGGCGTGCCAGTCGCTTGAGTGTGAAACCGCCATCGAGCACCGCCACGACCACTCGACCCGGCCTGGGGTCGAGGCTGCGGTCCACCACCAACAGATCGCCGTCATGAATGCCGGCGCCGGTCATGGAATCACCGCTCACTCTCAGAAAAAATGTGCTGCTGGGATGGCGGATCAGCTGGTCGTTGAGATCGATTCCCACCTCCACGTAATCGTCCGCGGGGGAGGGAAAGCCCGCAGCCACCCGTTCGCCGGCCAGGGGCAGGTGGAGCGGACGCCGCTGGGAACACAGGGGCTGTGGCAACTGGCCGAAGGAGCGATCGAACGCCACAGAGACGAAACGAGCAAATCAGACTTCTAGATTAGTACAGGCGTTCTAATTGTCTGCGCTTGGGTGTTGCCCCAGGGTCTGGAGGATGCATGCAGCAAGCCCGGCAGCAATCAGCGCCTGAGCCTGGGCATCGAAGTGAACGCCATCCAGGGTCGAGGGATTGGCGACGGGCTGCACGTCGAAACAGGCCACGTCGAGTTCAGCGGCCAGTCGGCGGTAGTGCTCTGCCAGTGCCTGGGATTTGAGCTCAGCGCCCTCGAACCCCCAGGTCAGCGACTGGGGAGTGATCCGGATGGCCGGTGGTGTCATCAAAATGATCCGCGGAGACGTAGGCGGATCAAGGCGGGGGCCACAATTCAGGGCTCTGCGGGTGTCATGGATCAGGATGCGGGCGCCTGCCGTGATCTGCTCGGCGGAGAGATTGAGATAGCCCTTGCAGTCATTGCAACCCAGCGCAAGGATCACCACATCAATCGGTTTGTGGCTGTGGAGAGCGGTCATGAGGCCTGATCGGCCGCTGCAGCTGTAGTCGCCGCCGTAGTTCGCGGTACCGATGGCATCGTCGTGCAGCCATGTACGGGAATTGAGTCCTTCCTCGACGGTCCGCCAAGGCAGGTCGGGCCTGGTTTGGTTGAGAGCACGCTCCAGCTGATTCGGCCACCGTGTTGGCTGCGGAAAGCGTCCGCTGCCGTCCGGGTTGAATCCCCAGGTGTTGGAATCGCCGAAACAGAGAATGGTTCGGGGATCCTGGACGGTTGCTGTCATGGAGGGCGAGGACACGCGTTGCTTCAGTTCAGCGACACCCGGTAGGCGGTGCCAATGCGGTTCCGATCAGTGAGGATGCCCGGATTGCGGACACACCCATGGCTGAGTCTCCCTATCTCATAGCTCTGGCCCTGATTGAACAGGGAGGGGCCCGAGCTCTCCCCCTTGCGGGTCGTTCACTCAAGGCCGATGAAGCCGTTGCCGATCAGCCAACACAAGCGGCCCACGGCCTGGCTCTGGAGCTGTTGCTGCGCGTCTGGCAACGCAGTGAAAACGGCCCCTTGAAGCGAGCCTGCGGGGTGGAGAGCCTGCTGCTGGTGGAGCTGGCGATGGAGCGTTTGCCCGAGGACCTTCCAGCGTTGAAAGCAGCCTGGTTGAACAGTGGCGATACCGAGGCGTTCCATGCCGGCCTACGGGCGATGGGTGGACGTGCCTGGACGATGAGTATCGCCAAATTCCAGCCGGTAACCCTGACGCCCTGGACTGTTTAGTTGCCAGGGATCTGCTGGGGACCGTTCGTGACAGCTCATGCCCGGTGGTAGGGGCTCCCTTGAAGAATGGCCTGCGCCCGGAACAGCTGCTCGAGCAACAGCAGCCGAGCGAGTTCATGGGGGAAAGTCATTGGTGAGAGGCTCAGCTGCCAGCGGGCTGCAGCTTTGAGCTCATCGGTGAGTCCATCGGCGCCGCCGATCACAAAAGCCAGGCGTTCATTGCCCAGACGCTCGAGCCGTTGAGCGAAAGGGATCGAAGCCAGTGGTGTGCCTTGCTCCATCAACATCACCGGCCATTCATCTGCTCGCAGCGTGGAGCGGATCGCCTCCGCTTCCTTCTCGGGTGTGCTGTCTTTGAGTTCCACCACCTGGAGGCCCTGGAGGCGTTTGAGGTAGAGGGCCACCCCTTCTTGGACCCAGCCCTTGCGCACCTTCCCAACAGCGATGATCCGGCAGCGGGAGATGTTCATGCCGCGTCGTCGAGAATCCAGGTGTCCTTGAGGCTGCCGCCGCGGTTCAGATTCACGATCGAGGAGCCAGGGGGCGCCACGCGAATGAGCGCTCCTGGACGCACGGGCAGATTTTGTCCGTTTTGTAGGAGAAACAGCCGGTTCTGATCGCCATGCAGATCCTCTGGAGAGGCCAGTGAAAACCCCATGGATTCAGCCAGAAAGCGGTGCTCACTGATCTCGGTACTGACGGCGCTGGGGGTGAGCAACACGATCAGTGGATCATCCTGATGGGGGCAGAGCTGATGCAGAGCATTGCGAAGCAGCTGCAGACCCTGCTGAACGGGCCGAGGTGAATGGGCTGAGTTCTGCGGCAGTCCGGCCGCCAAGGAGGCTTCTCGGATACGGACGGCGTAGCCATGGCCTCAGCCGGCGTCATCGTCTTCGAGCAGGAGCTGCCCGAACGCCACATAGAGGCTTTCCTCTTCGCTGCCGGGCGTCACGGCCGGGCGTCGAGGACGGGTGTTTTTCCCAGGGCTGGCATTGCGGGCTGGCGTTGGGGCCGAAGAGAGACCCCCCTCTTGGGGTGAGTTGTTTGCTGCTCCCCGCGTCTGTTGCCGGGATTCCGCCTCGGCTTTGGTCTCCGCTTGGCGAAGACGATCCAAGAGGTGCTCTGGAACGGTTCCATCGCCGCTGACGTTCATCAGTTCATGGAAGAGAGCCTGGGGATTCTCTTCTGTTTCCACCTTGTGGAGCCGCTCGCTGGCGCGAGGGGCCTCACTGGGCTTGTCAGCGGGGGTCGGCAGCGATTGCGGCAATTCCCGGCCCAGTTTCTTCAGCCGTTCGAGGCTGCGAGGGTCAAAGCTCATCAGCAGCCCAGGGTGTCGCGGGTGTCCCGTCCGGTCACGGGGTTGGTGCCCTCAGCCGCTGCGCAGAGGGTTTTGAGCACATCCCCTCTCAGGGGCACATTGGTGAAATCAGCGCCGCTGATCGTCACATCGATGAAACGGGTGTTGAACGCGAAGGCGTCTTCCAGAACGGCATCGGTGAGATCCGTGCCGTTGAGCACGGCGGAATCCAGCGTGGCGTCGCGGAGATTGGTGCGGCTGAGGTTGGCGTCCTGCAGCTTGGCGCCGTACAAGCTGGCTCCTTGCAGGTCACTACCCGAGAGATCAGCCTCGCGCAGGTTGGTGAGGTTGAAGGTCACCCCCTGCATCTCCCGGTTGGCGAAATCAGCTCCGATCAGCACCTGTTTGGCGTAATCCATCGCTGCCTCAGCGGAGGGAAGCAGCAGGCCGAACACCAGCAACAAGGCAAGCACTGGAGCCAGCAGACAGCGTTGCATCATTGAAATCAAGGCGTAAAACCAGACTAAGCGGGATGGGCCTTGGACATTCACGCCTGGGAGCCCATATCGAGACCGTCATCCCTCAGGCGTGAACGATCCGTGCTGTCTTCTGATGGCGTCTTCAAGCCGTTCAAGCCGCTCCTCGCGGGACCCCCAAAGTTCGATCAGTTGTGGAGCGTTCTGCGTTGGCATCACATTGAATCGCTTGTCGCGATAAATCTGTTTGAAAATGGCATCAACTTCACTGCGGTAAGGGAGATCAATAGGGCGAATGCCATCGTCTTCCATCTCCACCGGCCATCGGTCGCTGATGGGTATGAAAACGATCAGGTCAAGGTTTTGAAGTGTGTCTCTCACCCTGGGAACCATGGCTTCAACGAATTCATTGTTGATATCAGTCGTGCCGTAGTCCGCTGTGTACTGCGAGTAAGCGATGTAATCCACTGGTGCGCGATCGAAAATCACGCATTCGTTTCTGGATCCATAGGCATTGACTCGGCTGGCGTTGTAATACAACTGAATGCCGTTATGCAAACGATTGCATTCCTGGCGAAATTGAATGTCATAGCCCTCGTTGTGAAGGGCTCGAAACGGTTCTTCTTCGCGAATGTAATGAGGATTGCGTTTCACCCAGTCCCAGACCAATGTGCTTTTCCCCTGGGAATGGGCTCCGCTAATGGCGATTCGCACGAGCATCTGGCGCCTCTGAGCTGTTCTAGCGCTGCAACATTGCGGGGAATGCTTCAGATCAGATCTCTCCTGATTGCATGAAGGCAAGGTTGAGCACTGCATCGTCGGGCCTCTGGGCTGAGGCACGGGCACTGGATCTTCTGCAAACCCGTGGTTGGGTCCTGCTGCATCAGCGTTGGTGCTGCCGTTACGGAGAAATTGATCTGCTCATGTGCAAACAAAGTGGGAAGACATCCCGCTTGTTGGCGGTTGAGGTGAAGGGGCGCCGGCGCTGCGGACCAGATGGCTGGGGACAAGCGGCTTTGAATACGCAGAAGCGACGTCGCCTGGCCCGAACCCTGAACTGTTGGTTCGCCTTCAACCCTGAATACGCAACGAGTCAGCTGGAAGTGGTTCTTGCATTGGTTCCACTGCCCCCGAGCCATCGGGCGGTGCGTTGGCTCAGTGTTACGGATCTCAGTGCAACGGGTTGAAGCGCCAAGAGACAACGAAATCCCAGCAGCAAGGCTTCAATCCTTCCGCCTGTCTGCGCAGAGGACCCTGATCCGCGTCAGCACCTCTGCCAATCCCTCATCGCTTCGATTCACCACCACATCCGCCTCTTCCTTGAGAGGTTTGATGAAGCGTTGTTCACCAGGAATCATCTGCCTGAGCACTTGCCTCAGCACAGAGATCACCGTTCTCTGTCGCTCTCGGGTGTCCCGTCGCAGACGGCGCAGCACTCTCATCGGAAGTGATTCCTCCACATAGATCAACAGATCAGGGGGCGCTTCCTCAAAAAGCAGCTGAGGTCCGAAGGCTCCCTCTAGAAGCACCACGTCGACCGCATCATCGACCTTGTCTTCGACTGGGGTCCAAAGCACGGCACGGGTGCCCATGTCGTACCGACGGCGATGTTTCAGTTGTCCTAAGCGCAGCGCGTTCAAATCGTTGATCAGGCTGTCGACGTCGATGGCATCCACCGTGTCGAAGCCGTACAACGGGTCTGGGATCCAGTGCTCGCTGTAATAGTCGTCGCAACCAATCACGACCGCTTGAATGCCTTCGTTCTGGAGTGCCGCAGCCAGCAAACCAGAAAACACCGTTTTCCCTGCTGCAGAAGGACCGCAGATACAGATCAAAGGCGTCTGAGAGCCTTCCAGAAGTCGACCTTCGGCAGAAGTTCATTGTGAAGGCCCGACCAGGATCAGTCAGGAGGCGCAGACCTGCTGATGCACAGTGAACGGATGACGTCGATGTGATGAGCTTCGGAGGCCACTCGCCACGCAAGCGTTTCGGGCAGCACTGGTTGCGCGATGAACGGGTGCTGGATCAAATACTTGACGCATCCGAGCTTGGAAGCGATGACCGGGTTCTGGAGGTGGGGCCTGGGCGAGGTGCACTCACACAAAGGCTTCTGGCATCCACTGCTGCTGCGGTGCACGCCGTGGAGCTGGATCGAGATCTCGTTGCAGGACTCCAAGATCGTTTTGCTGACTCCCCGCAGTTTTCCCTGCGCGAAGGCGATGTCCTCGAGGTGCCGCTGACCCTTCCCGATGGTCAGCGGGCCACCAAGGTCGTGGCCAACATCCCTTACAACATCACCGGCCCCCTTCTGGAGCGCCTGATCGGTCGGCTGGATCAGCCGATTGATCCTCCCTACCAACGCCTGGTGCTGCTTGTGCAAAAGGAAGTGGCTGAACGCATCCGTGCGAGGCCTGGAGCGAGCAGCTTCAGCGCCCTGAGCGTTCGTATGCAGCTGCTTGCCCATTGCAGCAGCGTGTGTTCAGTTCCGCCACGTTGTTTTCAGCCTCCTCCGAAAGTGCACTCGGAAGTGATCCGCCTTGACCCCCTTCCCCAGGAGCAGCGTCCAGACCCAGTCACGTGCCGTCGCGTGGAATGTCTGCTCAAGCAGGCATTCCTGGCGCGGAGGAAAATGCTGCGCAACACCCTCAGCGTGTCCCAGCCCCTCTGCGAACTGGAGGAGATCACGCTGAAGGCCGGTATTGATCTACGCCAACGTCCCCAAGAGGTGGCTCCCAACGCCTGGGTGAAGCTCGCCAGGGGTTTGAATCAGGCCGACTCCGCTGCGTCCTCGCCATGACGGCTTCGGTTTGCGTCACTGCGCCCGCCAAGATCAACCTGCACCTCGAGGTGCTTGGTCTGCGTGCCGACGGTTTTCATGAGCTGGCCATGGTGATGCAGAGCATCGATCTCAAGGATGAGCTTCGTTGCGAGAACACGGCGGACGGGACTCTCTCTCTGACCTGTGACGAGCCAGATCTCAGCTGTGGTGATGACAATCTGATCCTCCGGGCTGCTCGACTGCTCAGGGAACGCTCCGGCTTCAGTGAACTTGGTGCGCGGATGCATCTGAGCAAACGCATTCCCATCGGCGCTGGCTTGGCGGGTGGGTCGAGCGATGGTGCCGCTGCGCTGGTTGCACTCAACGAACTCTGGGGATTGGGCCTGGTTGAGAGCCAAGTGGAGCGCTTGGCTGCCGACCTGGGATCGGATATGCCGTTCTGCGTTGCCGGTGGGACTCAATTGTGCTTTGGACGTGGCGAACGACTGGAGCCTCTGCCGCCTGTGGAGGCCGAGCTTGGTCTTCTTCTGGTGAAAGATCCCGAGGTCAGTGTGTCCACGCCCTGGGCCTACGGCGAGTACCGGCGCCAGCGTGGCCATCAGTATCTCCAAGACGAGGCCTCGTTTGAACGCCGTCGTCAGGACCTCCGCTCCGCCCGATGGCTGCACCCCCTTGGCCAGGACATCCCGCCGTTACGCAACGATCTCCAAACCGTCGTTGCGCCTCTAACGCCGTCTGTGCGGAACGCGTTGGAGTGTCTGCGACCCCAGCAAGGCTGTTTGCAGGTGGCGATGAGTGGTTCGGGCCCGAGCAGTTTCGGACTCTTTCTCGACCGGAGTGGGGCCGATCGGGCCAAGGAGGCTGTGGAGGCTCAACTTGATGGATTGGGTTTGCGGAGTTGGAGTTGCTCGTTAATCCCCCACGGGGTCAAGCTGATGTCATGACCGAGAGCCAGAAGGCCGATCAGGCCAATCCCTCCATCAGTCCCGAGCAGGCCGTTGATTCCCGGCCCCGCAAGGGACCACTGAGTTTTCTCTCAGGCTCTCTGACCAGCCTCATGCTGGCTTGGTTGAGCCTCGGACTTAGTAAGGGGATGGTGGCTTATTTCGCTGCCCATCCCCCCTCGTTCAGCAATGCCATCGCCCAGAGCATTGCTTCGGCATTGAAGACCTTGTTCACAGGGATGTGCTTCCTGGCCACCTTCAGCTTCGCGTTCATCGGCCTGGGCCTGCTTCTTGTCTTTCTTCGCAGTCTTTTCACAAGACCGGATGGTGACGCTGCCTAGCGTCGGAAGAGAAATGGTCTGTTGATGACCCTTCATGATCTTGGCCAGCTGATTTTGCTGCTGTCCCCCGGACTGCTTCTTTCCGTACTTCTGCTGGCTACTTTTGCCGCTGGAGGCTGAAGTTGCCTGGGCTGAGATAGCTTGGCCGCTGACGCCGGCATGGCCGGGATTGCAGCAACGCCGTGGCAGGGACGCTCCTCTTCAACGCTCTTCGCGAAGCCATCGATGAAGAAATGGCTCGGGATCCTCATGTCTGCGTGATGGGTGAGGACGTGGGCCAGTACGGCGGCTCCTACAAAGTCACCAAGGATCTCTACGAGAAGTACGGCGAACTGCGGGTGTTGGACACACCGATCGCCGAGAACAGTTTCACAGGAATGGCCGTCGGTGCTGCCATGACGGGGCTTCGGCCAATTGTGGAAGGCATGAACATGGGTTTTCTCCTGCTGGCCTTCAATCAGATCTCCAACAACATGGGGATGCTTCGCTACACCAGCGGTGGCAATTTCACGATCCCCACAGTCGTTCGGGGGCCTGGAGGTGTCGGTCGCCAGCTTGGCGCTGAACACAGCCAGCGTCTTGAGGCCTATTTCCACGCCGTGCCCGGCATCAAGATTGTGGCCTGCAGCACCCCGACCAATGCCAAGGGGCTCATGAAGGCCGCGATTCGCGACAACAATCCCGTGCTGTTTTTCGAGCATGTGTTGCTCTACAACCTCAGCGAGGAACTACCGGAAGGAGACTTCACCTGCGCCCTTGATCAGGCTGACCTTGTTAAGGAAGGGGCTGATGTCACGATCCTCACCTACTCACGCATGCGCCACCACTGCCTGAAGGCGGTGGAGCAGCTTGAGGAGGACGGTATCGATGTGGAGCTGATCGACCTGATCAGTCTGAAGCCCTTCGATATGGAAACGATCGCCCGATCGATTCGCAAGACCCATCGCGTGATCGTGGTGGAGGAATGCATGAAGACCGGCGGCATCGGAGCCGAGTTAATCGCTCTGATCACCGAGCATTGTTTCGATGATCTTGACGCCAGACCGATCCGCCTTTCGAGCCAGGACATCCCAACGCCTTACAACGGCAATCTTGAAAATCTCACGATCATTCAGCCGCACCAGATTGTTGAAGCAGCACAGACCATCGTTCGCCAGGGGCTCTGATCGATGGCCCGTCAACAGGGCTGGTTTGCCCTCATCCTTGCGCTGACGATCGCGGCAGCGTCTGTTCTTTCCAGCTTTCCTCTGCAGCTCGGACTCGATTTGCGCGGCGGCAGTCAACTCACCCTGGAAGTCCAGCCAGCCGGTTCCATCACTGCGATCAAGCCGGAACAGCTTGATGCGGTGAAGCTCGTGCTGGAACGACGGGTGAATGGTCTGGGTGTTGCAGAATCCACCCTCCAGACCGTCGGGAATGACCAACTGCTTCTGCAGCTGCCTGGGGTGACGGATCCAAGCCGTGCCGCCCGTGTTCTCGGCAGCACAGCTCTGCTGGAATTCAGGGCGCAGAAACCCGGGACTGAAGAGGAGATGCGCAGCCTTTTGCAGCTCCGTGCTCAGTTGAAAAGTGTTTTAGCTGTCAAAGCGGACGCCTCCGAAGCGGATGACGCGTCCATCAATCCCGAGGAACTGGCCAAGGTCCAGGAAGCCCTCGGCTTGGACGGTAACGCCAACAGTGAGGAGGAGCAGCTTCAGCAGCTCCTCGAGCGCACCAATGCTGAGATCGTTGATCGTTTCGAACCAGCGGCTCTCACCGGCAAGGATCTGGTGACTGCCGGACGTCAGCAACGACAGAATTCTTCCGGTTGGGAGGTCACCCTCGGTTTCAATGCTGAGGGAGGTGATCGCTTCGCCAAGCTCACCCAATCCATCGCCGGAACTGATCGGCTTCTGGGCATCGTTCTCGATGGAAGGCCGATCAGTGAAGCCAGTGTTGGACCTGAATTCAAGGCGGCTGGTATCGCCGGTGGAGCCGCGACGATCACCGGCAATTTCACCGCTGAAGAGGCCAGAGATCTCGAGGTTCAGCTTCGGGGCGGATCCTTGCCTCTTCCCGTTGAGATCCTCGAAGTTCGCACCATCGGTCCCACGCTTGGTGCAGACAACGTGCGTCGCAGCCTGATCGCTGCCTTGTCCGGCCTTGTGCTTGTAGGCCTCTTCATGGTGTTGACCTATCGCTTGGCCGGGGTTGTGGCGGTGATGGCTTTGAGCCTCTACGCCCTGTTCAATCTTGCGGTGTATGCCCTTATCCCCGTCACCCTCACGCTGCCGGGGATCGCTGGCTTCATCCTCAGTATCGGCATGGCTGTGGATGCCAACGTCTTGATCTTTGAGCGGGTGAAGGATGAACTGCGCCGTGGCAACACGCTGATTCGATCCATCGAAACCGGTTTTCAGGAAGCCATCTCTTCGATTCTTGATGGCCATCTCACCACCCTGATCAGCTGTGGTGCCCTCTTTTTCCTGGGAACAGGACTGGTGAAAGGTTTTGCGGCGACCCTTGGCATCGGCGTGATTCTCAGTTTGTTCACTGCCCTCACCTGCACACGCACCCTGCTGCGTTTTCTGATGAGTTACCAGGGTCTGCGCAGACCCACTAATTTTCTGCCCGCCGGGCAACTTCCCTCGTCGGCCGCCTGAGCTATGCCCATTTCTAATCCTGATCCCAAAGACCGTTCACTTCGGTTTCCTTTGACGAGCCGCAGGCGTCAGGTGTGGTTGATCTCTGCTGTGGTGCTTCTGATCAGCGTGGCTGGTCTTGTCCTGAGCTGGACCAACCCTCAGATTCGGTCTCCGTTAAGGCCTGGGCTTGATTTCACTGGAGGGACCAAGATTCAGTTGGAACGTCGTTGTGCTGCAGAGGCCTGCTCTGATCTAAGTGTTAGCACCATCGAAAACACCCTGACGGCCATCCCTCTCCCCGTTGAACCAGGCCGAAGGGCTCCCAATCTGGACACAGCCAGGGTTCAGCTTCTCGATCGGGGGCAGTCGGTTGTTCTGCGTATGCCAGCTCTGACGGCATCGCAGGGGCAGGCTGTGATCCAGGCCCTGGAGCCCGTTGCCGGCCCCTTTGTCGCTGGAGGTCAGTCGGTTGACACGATTGGTCCCAGCCTCGGCGTTCAGTTGCTGCGCAGCAGCTTGATCTCTCTTTTGGTTGCTTTCACCGGAATTGCTATCTACATCACAATCCGCTACGACCGGCGCTTTGCCTTTTTGGCTCTGGTGGCATTGGCTCACGACATCGTGATTGTTTGTGGTGTCTTTGCCTGGCTCGGCTTGATCACGGGTCTTGAGGTTGACAGCCTGTTTGCCGTTGCTCTCCTCACGATTGCTGGGTATTCCGTCAACGACACGGTGGTGGTGTTCGACCGCATCCGTGAACGCCAACGGGAGGACGGCGATCTTCACCTCACGGTGCAAGTCGACAGAGCGGTTTCCGCCACGTTGACGCGCACGCTCTACACAAGTGGCACCACGTTGCTCCCCTTGATTGCCCTGATTCTTTTTGGTGGATCAACGCTGTACTGGTTTGCTGTCGCTCTGGCCCTTGGCGTTGTGGTGGGGAGCTGGTCCAGCATTGCATTGGCACCCTCGTTGCTCAGCCTTTGGCCGAGTCGCACGAGTGCCCAGGCCAGTGCCTGAGGTGAAGACAGGCCAGAGGGAGCGCTCTCAACAGTGGGTTCCGCTGTTGCTATTGATCCTTGCGTTCCTGGATTTACGCACAGAACTCCGCCTTCTTCTGGATCACATCACGTTGACAGCGCTGATGTTTGCCTTTCGACAGCACACTCTGGCCGTGATCGTGCTGATGCTCCAGCCTTCTCTCTGGTCCCATTACCGACGCGGTCGCATTAAAGAACGATCTGCGGATTAGAGCGCTTGATGTCTACATGCAGTGTTCTCAATCATCAGTATCTAAACTGTTTGTAGGTTTTGGTAGCTAAAGACTTTCGCGGAGCTGCATCAATCACTGCATTGCGTTTAATGTCCAGTTCAATGCAATTGAAGCGACGGTAATTTTCAGCGAAGGTGCACGTTCGACGAGGTTCTTTGCTCTCTGCAACATCGACATCCTCGATCACTTTTGTGTTAGGAATTTTGGCTTCATAGCCCCGGGATGCTTGCTCCTGTGATTGTTCGCTGGTCTGTTGGAACGAGCAGAGTTCTTTGGCCAGGTTGTTGTCTGCTCTCTCCAGGCACTTGGCGTAGTCCGCTTCGATCCGGGCGCGCAGGCGTTCGTCGGCAAGCATTGTCAGCTTGAGACGTTCTTGCTTGCTCAGGGGTACGGATCGGCGAACTCGCCGCGTTGTTCTTACGACGAATTCTCCACCCTCTTGCACCCAACGTTCGGACTCGGCCTGTGCCGCCTCTCTGGAGGGGTAGTTGGGAAGGATTTTTTTTGCCTCCGGCGCAGACGTTGAGCGCCGGGCATTGGCATAAAAAAGGCCGGCGTACAAGAGAAGTCCAATCATGCCGCTTCCCGCCACTGTCGCGAATACAATCAGCGAGGAGGGCTTCTCCAACGATTTTTCCTAGACGAAGCGGAAAGCTAGCAGTTTGGTACAGGCGTGCACCCATCCATTTCCGAGTTGAGAAATACTCCCATTAATGTGGTGTCAAAACGAGGAGACGGTCATGACTCTCGATCTTGAAGCGAAGAAAACGTTGTTGCGGAAAATCCCCCATGGACTGTTTATCTGCGGCGTTGCCGAGGGTGATGCGGTGAATGGATTCACGGCGAGCTGGGTGACACAGGGTTCCTTTGAACCACCTCTCGTTGTGATGGCCGTGAAAGCCGACAGCACCAGCAACGGAATGATTCAGCGCACAGGTCGTTTTTCGCTCAACGTGCTCGCCAGCGATCAGAAAGACCTGGCTGCGGTTTTCTTCAAGCCTCAATCCGCCGTTGGTGGACGCTTCGAGGCAGCACCCTATGAATTGGGGCCTCTCGGTTTGCCCATTCTCAAGGATGGCCTCGGGGGAGTGGAGTGCCAAGTGGTAGGCCAGCTCGCCCACGGCGACCATACGGTTTTTATCGGTGAAGTGAAATCTTCCCTGCTCCATCGCGATGCTCCTGCACTCGAGCTCAGTGCAACGGGCTGGCAGTACGGAGGGTGATGAAGATTGTGGCCTTGCCTTCGCGATGGACCACAGTGAAGAAGCCCCATGGTCAGAGGACCCAGCGAGAGAACTCAATAACGAAATCTCGGAGCTTCAAGCCCGAGTTGCTTTCCCTCAACATTGGAGCAGCGGGGAGCATGAGCAACACGTCGAGAGATTGCGTCAGCTCAACGACCAAAAACGCCAGTTGGAGGACTACAGCGAGAAGTAGCTGTAGCTCCGCCCTGGCATCTCTTGTTGATGGCTATGTCCATCGGTCCATGATGCGTTTGACCACGATCTGCTCCATCCCCACCTGAAGTACAACGACGAGAGGGAGCGCTAAGAGAACGCCTGGAAGTCCGAGCAGTGCTCCCAGGCTGAGTTGAGACGTGAGTGCCACCGTGGGCAACAGATTCACGGTTCTGCGCAAAAGGATGGGAGTGAGAAGAAAGGCTTCGAGGTTTTGAATCACTAATCGCAGCACCAGCACCTGCACCATCAGGGTCGGAGAGATGAGCAGGGCGATTCCCAGGGGAAGAACCGTGGCAGCGGTTGGGCCGATTGTGGGGACAAAAGTGAGAACGCCGCAGACCAAGGCACTCAGCAATGCAAGCGGAACCTGCAGGGCGGCCAGACCGGCCCAGGTCAGAAGAAAGACAGCTGTTGCCGAAAGTGTCATTCCAGCCAACCATCCTCCGAGTGCCGCCCTGCAACGGTTGAGCACTTCAGCCATGGCGTCCCGTGCAGGCCTTGGAGTCGCCGCGATCACCATGCGGCGATGAGCTTCGGGATCAAGGGCGAGGAGAACAGCAAGAAGGCTCATGAGCAAAACCTGAATGAAGCCGTTGGCAGCTCCACCGGCGACTCCCAGGAGCTGAAACCCCACGGGTTGAACCTTGTCCCAGCTGAACTGGTCTGGAATGGATTGATTCAGTTCCGCAAGCAGGGGCTGGCTTGACAGGATGGTGCGTACTTTCCCAAGAAGGCTTGGCAGAAGAGACGTGAGCTGCCCGAACTGCGTGATCAGCTCTGGTAGAAGCAGGCGCATGACCACCATTCCACCGATTGCCAGCACCACCACCACGAGAAGGAGTGCCAGGGGACGTTGCATGCTGAAGCGTTTGATCAACATGTGCACCGGCACATCCAGAGCGACAGCAAGCACGACAGCACCAAACAAGACGAGGAGAACCCAACGCAGCTGCCACACCAGCAGGGCCAGCACCACCAAGGTGAGAGCAGCCAGCAGGTTGCGAGGATTCATGCGTTAACCCGTCTCTTTTTCCAGGGGTCGAGAAGGTCGTGAATCACGATTTCACGGATGATCACCTGAAGGACAACCGCGAGCGGCAGGGCCATCAGCAGACCCAGTGGGCCAAAAAGCACCGTGAAGATAAATTGGGCAGTGAGCGTGAGACCCGGAAGCAGATTCACCTGGTGCTGCATCACTGAAGGAGTAATCACGTAGCTTTCAACGTTCTGAACCACCACGTAAAGAGCTAAGACGGCAAGAGCTTTCCAAGGCGCATCCACCAGGGCAACCGACATGGGAAACACCGTGCTGAGGGTTGGTCCCACGTTTGGGATCACGTTGAGAAGACCAGCCAGGAGTGCGTTCGCGACAACCAGTTTGACGCCGAGTAGCGTCAGGCCAATGCCGGCAAGCACTGCCACACAGCACGAGCTGATCAACACACCGATCATCCAGCTGCTGAGCGCTTCACCACATTGGAGCAGGATGCTTCTCGCTCTGCGTCGATAGAACGAGGGAACCAACTGAATCCCCACCTCCCGATAGGCCATCGGCTGGATGCTGACCATCAAGGTCACGGCAATCACGAACAGCAGCTGAACAAGACCGTTGCCGACATTTCCTGCCAACCCAAGAACTCCTTTGAGGCTTCCGGTCACTCCAGAGGCAAGAGCCGAGCCGCTCGGGAGTCCCGAGAGGCCGTTGGAGAGATTCGACGGGGTGAACGCAGGTTGAGCGTCCTGGCCGTAAACAAGGGATGAAGCAGAATTCAGCCATCCGGTGACGATCTGCTGCAGTGCCCTGGCGGCAGCCGGAAGTTGCAGCAGGAGCTGCTGAAACTGGCTGAAGAACGGAGGAAGAATCACCGCCACCGCGATGGCGACCACGGACGCCAACCCGAGCAAACACACCAGAAGTGCCAATGGCCTCGGCAGGGACCAGCGCTCACGCAGGGCTCCCACCAAGGTGCAGAGAGCCATTGCCAACACAACCCCTGCGAAGAGGTGAATCAGAACGTCACGCAGGCTCCAGAGCAGTAGCCCGGAAATCAGCAATGCCGCTAACCCAAGCCAATGCTGAAACTTCACACTTCAGATTCTTCGTCGGCGCCTTCATTGTCACTCGAGTTTTGCGAATAACCGAGTCCTTTGGTCTCGGCGTAGCGTTCAGCAAAACGCATGAAGCGTTCAAAATCCTGCTCCGTTTTCCAGGTGTAAGTGGCCTCCAAGGCCGATGGCTTGCCGTTGACGAATTTGCCATTGACCTCTCGGGTCACCATCTCACCTTCCTCATCCACCATCCACATTCCAGCAATATTGCCGAGAGTTTCAGGAGCCAGAGCCTCAGGTTGCTCAAAGATGAATGTGGCCTGACCGGTCCGTCCATCCCGGCTGCGGGTGAGCCGGATATCAGGCACAACGGGTTCATCTGTACCGCGGAAGAACTGAATCGCTGCCTTGTCGCCGTCTGCCATGGATCGAACTACCGCGCAAGCCGCGATCTTAAGAGCAGACCATTGCTGTGACGACGCCTCGTTCAACCAGAAGTTCGGCTGCTTCTTTGGGATCGATTCCCTCCAGGTCAATCGTTGAAGACGCTGGCTTGCGTTCCAGCTCCCGGTCATAGCAACCGTCGTAGTAAGCGAGCATTGCCAAGCAGGCATCGTCCCAGCGCTGTTGATCGATGGCTTCAAGGGCGACCCGTGTGCGCTGAGGCCCCAACCGCCGCTGGATTCGTTCGGTCGCTTCCCGCAAGGCGGTTGCGTCGTGCACGGCGTACACATCCACGAGACGGTTGATCCGCTCCTGATCACTGCGGCGGATTTCAAGAACAGGGGCTAACTGCATTTGCTGAAACAGGGCCCCAGGAATTCTGCAGCGGCCAACCTGGGCACTTTCGGCCTCGAGCCAGATTTCAGAGGCTCTCCGGCGCGCATGTCCTTCAAGCGTCTCGGCCAGTTGATTCTCGTAATGCTCCGTGCTTGGTTGCTCAGGCAGTCCGAGATTGCCGAAACTGCTTCCGCGGTGATGGGCAAGGCCTTCCAGGTCCACCACTGCCACGTTTTGACCTTCCAGCTCCAGAAGCAGGTCTGTCTTGCCGGTGCCTGTGCGTCCTCCGAGCACCTTGAGGGGCCAGGGAGCATCAAAGCTCTGAAGCACCCACTGCCGATAACGTTTGTATCCGCCTTCAAGCAGGCAGACCGGATGATCACTCAAGCCCGCCAGCCAGGCCATGCTGTTGGATCGCATCCCGCCTCGCCAGCAGTAGAGGCGTAAGGGTTGCGCTGCTCCCCCAGCGGTTCGGGTGAGGGAGTCCGACAGATCCCCTAGGCGAGGGCCGCAAAGGGTTAAACCGAGTTGGATCGCAGCATGGCGACCCTGCTGCTTGTACGTGAGCCCGACGTCGTGGCGCTGCTCATCCGTGAAGAGAGGAATGTTGATGGCTCCGGGCCAATGACCTTGAGCGAACTCCCTGGGGGTGCGAACGTCGACCAGCGGACCTGCCGCTTCGCGGAATGCCTCGACACTGACTGCTGTCGTGATGCCCATGCCTGACATAGTGGGCCAACGTCGACCCTGCCGAGCCGGCAGGACGTCATGCTCTCCGGAAGAACTCCAGCTCAAGATCTCAGCATCGACAAGCTCCTCGACCGCTTCGCGAACGGCTCGGCCCGGCAGCGTCGCGCGACAGCTGCTGCGCTGGAGAAGGCTGCCGATGCCTTGGCTGACGTTGCAACAGATGCTCTGAAGCCCTATGAACCCAGTGGGGATGACTGGGCCGCCGGGTGGATCCTCCAAGTTCTTCGCCGTCACCAACCTGACGCTCTCGCCCGAATTCCCGGAGTTGAATCGGGTGGCTGGTTTCAAGCCCCATCGGCTCGAGGTATCGACTACGGCCCAATGCAGCGAGCGTTGCTTGATGAGGACTTCGAAGAAGCCGATCGTCTGACCAGTTGCGTGCTGCGTGAGCTTGCAGGAGATCAGGCCGTGAAGCGGGGTTACGTGTATTTCAGCGAGGTGCCACCCATGGAAGGACTCGACCTGACCACTCTGGATCGGCTCTGGATCGCCTACTCACAGGGCCGCTTCGGATTCACGGTTCAGGCGCGACTGCTGAAGGCTTTGGATGGTCGATATGACAGGCTTTGGCCGAGAATTGGCTGGAAACTTGACGGCACCTGGACCCGGTATCCAGGCGCTTTCCAGTGGTCCATGGATGCACCGGAAGGGCACATGCCATTGATCAATCAGCTTCGCGGTGTCCGTCTGATGGATGCATTGCTGTCTCATCCTGGACTTCAGCCCAGAGTTTGAATTCTGGGGAGGCCTCCAGCCTCCTTGGTGTTTGGCATGGTCTTCATCCCTCGTTATGGTCGAAGAAGGATGGATCAGTCCGAATGTTCAGCCGCTATCTGCCTGTCTTTCGGTGGGCTGATTTCATCCTCCCTTCAACGCTGCAGTTAAGCCCTCTGCTGGAGCTGCTTCTCGATCCTGTTGATTGCCAGGAAACCTCTTGCCGGTTGCAGCTGGGATTGCAGGAGGCCATTGTGAATGCCGTGCGTCATGGCAATGCAGGTGACCCTGACAAATGTCTGCGCATCCGCAGGATTCTCACTCCCAACTGGTTGATCTGGCAGATCCAAGATGAGGGCGATGGGCTTCCAGGCCCCGCGCGTATCGCCTGCCTGCCTGAGCAATTGGATGCGAATCATGGTCGGGGACTGTTCCTGATGCATCAGTGTTTTGATGACATCCGCTGGAGCTCGCGCGGTAACCGTGTTCAGCTCGCATGTCGTCGACCTGGACGATCATCTGCTGTGGTCAACGGTGTGGGCACCCGGGATCTTTCAGTTCTCGTCTAATCCATCCCAGCGCCTGTTCGGTCAGTGCTTCCACATCGCCGCGATCGCCTGTCTGGAGGAGCTGAGTCAGTGCCGCAGCAAGCAGCTCTGCTCCCCGTCGATCCGGATTGGATTTCAGCCGGTGCCAATCGCGGTCTCCAATGCTGAGTGATTGATGCAGAGCCTTGGCTTGCTCCACGGCACCGTCAGGCCAGGGATTCACTGTCACGCCGATCCGTGCGTAGAGATCTTTCTAGTCTGAATGGGCGACGCGTGACAGCGGTGACCAAGCTTCACCGGTTTCAGCAACGAGCTCTTCATCATTTGAGCCGGCTTGCAGGTCTGCAGCCCAGACAATGGGAAGGCTCAGATCTCAAATCCAGGCGTCGGAGGCAGCAGCGTCAACTGATTCAGCAATGCGTTGACGCCGACCCAGAGGGATTTCGTTGGCTTGTCAATCGAGAACGAGGTCAACTCCTCTGGAAGGCCCTGCGATGGAGTGGGCCTGGACTCCTGGTCGGATGGTGGTTAAGCCGAAGTTGATTCAGACAGCAACGAGAGACTGCTGCACGACAACCAGGGAATCGGGGGGTTCTGGGATTGCACCATCCAGGGGAGGAACATCAGTGCCGCTGGTGTTCGTGAGCGTGTTCCCCTTGATCCAGGCCTGGTGAAGGGCCCGACGACGACGATCTTCTGCGAGGACTAGTCGATCTGCCGCTGAACGGGGACTTTCGCCTGGGTGAACGGCAGTACGCAGACAGATTCCGAAGCCATGCGCTTCTACCTGAACTTTGCCCTCCATCAACACCAACTGAAAGGTCCAGCCCTGCAACCAGCGGATCCGGAAAGGATTCGTCATCAGTGGTCACACAATTGACTGCACCTTATGGGGTCATACCACCCTTGCAAGACTGTCTGTCAGGGAATCACTTCGTGCCGGAGTCCGGCTTGGTTGCGCACCACACCCGCGTCATGAAGTGCGACTCTGCCTGCAGATTGCAGAATCCTGCGTCCAGAAGCCGCTGATCAATGTCGTCACTGATGTAATCGCGGTAGTAAGGCTCGTGAAACACGCGACGGAAATTGTCCATGGCTACGTCGAACTGGGGGGAATCTTTCAGCTGAACCGAGTCGGCGAGTACCAGGACCCCTCCTGGTTCTAGAAGCCTGTAACAGTCTTGAAGGACGGCCTGCCTGGCCTCAGCGGGCAGTTCGTGCATCAGAAACACACAGGTGAGGGCTTGAAAGCCGCCCTCATCAAAGGGCATGCGTTCGGCATTCCCTTGCACAAGCTGAACAAGGCTGCTGCGGCTTTGATTCAACCAACGATTGGCCTGACGCAGGTAGGCCTCGGAGAGGTCGACCCCGATCAGCGTGCATGCAGGGAGGGCCGCTCTGATCTGATGAAGGGTTCGTCCTGTCCCGGTGGCGACATCGAGGATGCGCAAACTCCCTGGGTTGCGGTTGGAAAAGTGCTTCAGACCGGCTTGAAGGAAAGGAATGATCCTGCGGCGCATCGCATCGGCGGCGCCATTGAACAGGATGTCGACCTGGAGGTCATAGAGCTCTGCCGAGTGGTCTGAAAGGTACCCATCGGTTTGGTGGTGAAAGTTCTGGAGGTAGTACTCGGGATAGAGCTCGCGATTGGAAAGATCCGGAAGATCTTGCACGTCTCTGGCCCGACGTCTGGACCAGTTGGAAGGAAGGTCTAGCCACACCCGGGGATAGCGTTCAGCCCATTCCAACCAGGGGATGTCAAAGAGAAGGGATTGTGGATAGATCCCTGCCTCAGCATCCTTCCAGTCACGGTCCTGCAGGGCATCGAGTGACTTCCTCAGGGCATTCATCATCTCCGCTGGAACCGGCTGGGTCTGCGGCACGACATCCGGAGCCACAGCCTCCATCACCTTGGTGCTCAGTTCCTTATGCACCAACCCCGCGAGGCTTCGTCCCTGCTGAAGGGTCCGATACGCGATTTCGGTGATGCTGGGCGCCATGACTTGGCCTGATCAAACCGAATCATTCCAGTCGATCCTTGAGCTCACTGTGGCCGTGGCTTGCGTTTCCACAGAACAATTTGTGAAGAAGAAGGAAAATAAGTAGCGGTTGCTACAGAATTGAATCATCCACAAAGGGGCTTAGCGATGATGCAGCAAGCGCAAGCAACATCTCCGGTCATTCAGTACTCCGGCAATGTGCTGGAGCGTCGTCAACGAGCAGCTGCGGAGTATTTGGCGTGGGCCGATCACCATGCTCACGTGATTGCCCGTGAAGAAGCTGCCCATGTGCAACGTGGGGGGCTCCAAGGGCTGGATCAGCGCAGTGCCGCTGCTCAGCAAGAGCTGTTGGCGCGTCGCAGGATGCACGAAAGGCATCTCCGCGACAGCGCCATGGCTCAGTTGCGGCACCGCTGATGCCTGGATTCAGGCGTCGTAGTACATGGTGAATTCGTGGGGGTGCGGACGCTGGCGAAGCTGCTGCACCTCCTCGTACTTCAAATCGATCCAGTTATCAATGAAGTCTTTGGTGAACACACCACCTTCCATGAGGTAGTGATGATCAGCATTGAGCGCTTCCAAAGCACCATTCAGTGAGGCTGGAACCGTGTCAATCTCACTCAGGCGTTCTGCGGACAGCTCGAAGAGGTCCACATTCGTGGGAGCGCCCGGATCAATCTGATTTTTGATGCCATCAATGCCGGCCATCATCATGGCGGAGAAAGCCAGATAAGGGTTGGCCAGTGCGTCTCCGGAGCGGAACTCAAGGCGCTTGGCCTTGGGATTGGGTCCAGTCAGAGGGATACGCACCGCAGCTGAGCGATTGCCTTCGGAGTACACGAGATTGACTGGTGCTTCGAAGCCCGGCACCAGGCGCTTGTAGCTGTTGGTGGTGGGGTTGGTGAATGCGAGGAATGAAGGCGCGTGTTTGAGGATCCCGCCGATATACCAGCGGGCGGTTTGGGAAAGGTTGGCCTCAGTGCCTTCGCCGAAGAACAGCGGTTGGCCTCCTTTCCAGAGGCTCTGGTGTACGTGCATGCCACTGCCGTTGTCGTTGAACACTGGCTTGGGCATGAATGTGGCGGTTTTGCCGTACTTCTTCGCCACATTGCGAACGACATATTTGTAGGTCATGGTGTTGTCCGCCGCCTGGATCAGCTCGGCGAATTTCATGCCTAGTTCGTGCTGCCCTGCACCGGCAACTTCATGGTGATGCTTTTCGATGGGGATCCCAAGTTGGGCCATCACGAGCAGCATTTCAGAACGGATGTCCTGCGCTGTGTCGTTGGGTGAAACGGGGAAATATCCCTCTTTTAACTGGATCTTGTAGCCAAGGTTTCCGCCTTCTTCGAGCCGTCCGGAGTTCCAGGCGGCTTCGATGGTGTCAACGCTGTAAAAGCTTCCTCCTTCGCTGGAGCTGTATCGCACGTCATCGAACAGGAAGAATTCAGGCTCAGGTCCGAAAAAGGCCGTGTCAGCGAGACCGCTGCCTGATAAGTAGGCCAGTGCCTTCTGAGCGAGAGCACGCGGGCAGCGATCGTAAGCGTCGCCGGTTCGCGGATCCTGAATCGAACAGATCAAGCTGAGAGTCTTGTGGCTGTAAAACGGATCGATCCAGGCCGTTGATGGGTCTGGCACCATCGCCATGTCGGACGCGTCAATGCTCTTCCATCCGCGAATTGAGGATCCGTCAAAGGCAAGTCCCTCGTTGAAGGACTCAGCTTCCAGAAGATCGGAACAGATGGTCAGGTGCTGCCACTTGCCGTGGAGGTCGGTGAACTTGAGATCAATGAGTTCAATGCCTTCATCCTTGATCTGACGGAGCACATCCTGGGCGGTCGTAGCCATTGGCGTCAGTGGTTCTTTGGATAGCGATTTGAACGTAGGGATCGATGTGCACCCGTTTTGTATCCGTCAGTACATTTTTTCTCTTGTCACTATTCATGAGGGCTTGGTGCTCCCTTGGTAACCGTTTCTGTCAAGTTCCCGGGATCCCACGCGCTGGAAGGGTTTTTGCGTCGATGGTGGTGTTAGCTTCCGGCCAACGTGGCCAGGGTTCTGCATGCGCGATGCCATCACCGGATTGATTGGTCGTTACGACCAGCTTGGTCGCTACCTCGATCGTTCTGCCATCGATCGGATTGAGGCTTATCTCGATGAATCCACCATCAGGCTGAAGGCTGTTGAGTTGATCAACAGGGAAGCGGCAGATCTTGTCCGTGAAGCCAGTCAGCGACTCTTTCAAGGGGATCCGGAATTGCTACTCCCCGGTGGAAACGCTTACACCACACGGCGTCTGGCGGCGTGTCTTCGTGACATGGATTATTTCCTGCGTTACGCCAGTTATGCCTTGATCGCTGGCGACAGCACGATCCTGAACGAGCGGGTCCTAAACGGGCTTGACGATACCTATAAGAGTCTGGGAGTACCGACCGGTCCGACGGTGAGAAGCATGGTTCTCCTCGCTGATGTTCTCTGTGAGCGTCTCCTCTCGGAAGGAGTTCCGTCGAATTGCCTTGGATTGGCTCGCTCGCCTTTTGAGCACATGGCTGCAGGGCTGGCTGCAAGCGACGTTCGCCAACGCTGATTCCTTCAAGGAATTTCCGTTCGTTTCAAGCGGCATCGGAACAGTGCTTTCTCGCTCAAATCGGCCCTCTCGCTGCGTAGGCTTCCGCCATTGAATGATGGTTTCCGGCCTGCCGATGACGCACTCTCTTCCCCAGGTCGAATCGCGCCATCGCCGATCCGTTGGCCCTATCAATACCCCTGACCGCCTCTTGCTGGGTCCCGGTCCCTCAAACGCCCATCCAACAGTTCTATCTGCACTGGCGAGAACTCCGATCGGTCATCTGGATCCTCTCTATGTCGATCTGATGGGTGAGGTTCAGGAGTTGCTCCGCTACGCCTGGCAGACGGACAATCGGCTCACCTTGCCCATGAGTGGCACGGGGAGCGCGGCGATGGAAGCCACCCTGGCAAACACGGTCGAGCCCGGAGATCGGGTCTTAGTAGCGGTTAAGGGGTATTTCGGAAATCGTCTTGCCGACATGGCAGGCCGTTACAGGGCCGATGTTCGGGTGATCGAAAAGCCATGGGGCGAGGCGTTCACTCTTGATGAGTTGGCCGCCGCCCTGGAGCATCACAAGCCTGCGATCCTGGCGATGGTTCATGCCGAAACCTCCACAGGCGTCTGCCAACCCATGGATGGAGTTGGTGATCTCTGCCGTCAGCACGACTGTCTGCTTCTCCTCGACACAGTCACCTCACTCGGTGGTGTTCCCCTCTATCTGGATGAGTGGAAGGTTGATATGGCTTACAGCTGCAGTCAGAAAGGCCTGAGCTGCCCTCCTGGTTTGGGACCCTTCACCATGGGCACCCGCGCGGAAGCCAAACTTGCTGCACGCAAGGACAAGGTACCCAATTGGTATCTGGATGTTTCCTTGCTGAATCAGTATTGGGGAAGTGACAGGGTTTATCACCACACAGCTCCCGTGAACATGAACTTCGGAATGCGTGAAGCCCTACGCCTGCTGGCTGAGGAAGGGCTGGAGAATGCCTGGTCACGGCATCGCCGCAATGCCGAAGCGCTTTGGAATGGACTGCAATCCCTTGGGCTTGAAATGCATGTACCTGAGGAACTACGGCTGCCTACCCTCTCAACCGTGAAGATCCCCGACGATGTGGATGGAAAGGCTTTCTCCTCTCATCTGCTCAATACCCATGGCATCGAAGTTGGCGGTGGTCTTGGTGTTTTGGCAGGAAAGATCTGGAGAATCGGTTTGATGGGTTACAACTCCACTCCAGAGAATGTGGATCGGCTCCTCAATTTGTTTGAGTCTGAGCTTCCTCGTTTCCGCGAAGGATCCTGCGTCGCTGCCTGAACCAGCCCGCCAAGAGCGCAGAGGCTTCCTCTTCCATGACTCCCCCAATCACGTGCATGTGGTGGTGGGCGCTTTCATGGTCAGCGAGGTTGATCGTGCTGCCAAGCCCACCGCGCTTGCGGTCTTTGGCAGCGAAAATCACCTGTCCAACTCTGGCTTGCACGAGAGCACCGGCACACATCGGGCATGGCTCCAGAGTCACTAACAGGGTGCAGCGGTTCATGCGCCAGTCACCGAGGACCCAGGCGCCCTGACGTAACGCCATCAATTCCGCATGACCAAGGGGGTCGCTGTGGGTTTCTCTGCGATTGGAACCGTGGCCAATGCACCGTCCTGCTTCATCGAGAAGAACAGCTGCGACAGGAATCTCTCCAGTCGCTCCCACGCGCTCAGCCCGTTTGAGCAGTCGCTGCATCCACGCTTTCAACGCCTTGTCTGTCAGCTGAACCGGGTCCGCCCGCACGGCCGTTCATCCCTGCTTTCCATCCAATGTGCCACCACAGGTGACAATGGTTTTTGATCGCAACTCTTACTTGCACGGCCCTGCTCGGACATCTTCTGAAGCGTTGGACCCGTTGGCTGCTTTTGCATCACCTGATGCCCTTGATCCTCAGTTGCAGAGGTTTCTGGAAGAGGCCTGCGCCTCACTTTGTCGATGGTTCGGAACCGCAAACCAGCGCTCACCCCTGCCTTCGCTCCGTTTGCTTCCTGATGCCTTTCCCGAAACGGAAGGGCTTGGAGCACAGCGTCTTCTGGATGATCTTCAGCAGGTCATGGATGGTGCTTACCAACCCTCCCATCCCGGTGCCTTGGCCCATTTGGATCCACCCCCAAACACGGCCTCGATTGCTGCGGAACTGATCTGTGCGGGACTTAATAACAATCTTCTCGCCGAGGAACTCTCACCGAGCCTTTCGCAACTGGAGCGCCAACTCTGTGAATGGTTTGCGTCCTGCTTCGACCTCCCGATGGGATCGGGAGGCGTCGCTGCCAGTGGCGGCACTCTGAGCAACCTCACTGCTCTGGTCACAGCGCGACATTCTCTTGGGCTGAATGCAGTCTCTGAAGCTGTCGTTCTGACAAGCGACGATGCGCATGTGTCCTTGGCCAAGGCCTGCAGGGTGATGGGTTTGAACGCCGATGCACTGCGGCGGATTCCCGTCGATGCCAGTGGATGTCTTCGGCTGGATGCTCTTCAGTACGAACTGAACCTTCTCGCGGTTGCGAAACGTCCATGTCTGGCCATTGTCGCCACGGCTGGCACGACGGTTCGTGGTGCGATCGACCCCTTGCGTGCGATTGCGGAGATCGCTCGCAACCATGGCACCTGGTTGCATGTGGATGGCGCCATCGGCGCTGTCTTTGCACTGTCGGGGAAGACCCGTGAACTGGTGGACGGATTAGAAGAGGCCGATTCAATCACCGTGAATCCCCAGAAACTGCTCGGGATCGCCAAAACGTCCTCCCTGTTGCTGGTTCGCGATCAGTCCACCCTTCACGCTGCGTTCGGAACCGGACTTCCTTACATGGAGCCTGCCACCGTTGGTGCCCATGGTGGTGAGATCGGACTGCAGGGAAGCAGGCCAGCAGAAATCCTCAAGCTTTGGCTCGGATTGCGTCAACTCGGAATGGCTGGAATCGACTCGCTTCTGAGCAATGCTTTGGCACGCAAAGAGCGGTTGCAGCAAAGCCTTGACGGTCAGGCGCTGGATGTTGTTTCGGGTCCGCTTCATCTGTTGGCCTGTGCACCGAAAAATACTGATGCTGACCAATGTGATCGTTGGTCAGCTCAACTTCGTCAGCGTCTACTCGATGAACAGATCATGGTGTCAAGACCCTGCTACCGGGGGCGCCACCACATCAAGGTTGTCCTGGGCAATCCACATACGTCCGATGCGCTGATCAAACATTTGGGGATGACCATCAATCAATCGATCGTTCGGAGTGTTCACTGATGGCAGGATCTGAGGCACCACCGAAACGAGGTCGGTGGATCGCAGTGCTCACCGGCGCTATTTCGATTCTGATCGGGGTGCTCTATCTCGGTTTGATCACGGTTCTCGATAGCCGCGGTCCGATGCGTCCCCCTCCGCCTGAGGCCCTGGTCGGGGCGGAAGTCGTTTCTTCACCTGCTGTTGAAGGGGGTCCACCACCCGTCGCAGCGCAGTCTCAAGAAATTCCTTCAGTGAGCGATCGCGACGGTTGAGGTCGTAATGCCTCAACACAACGTCTTGAACGCCGCCATCGCCCCAATCTTGATCCTGTTGAAAGAACGTGATGAAGCTGGCACCGGCGATCCTGGTGAGCCATCCAGCCGCCACACCCTGGACTGCCCTGCCCAGCAGAAGCGTGGGAAGGTTCACGCTCAGTGCTGTTCCAATGATGGCCACCCCACCTTTCACAACGCCAAGGCCTGCCAACGTTCTCCCCACTGAGATCGCCAATTCCTGCGCCCTTGCACGCGTGAGTTGAACGCCATACACAGCAGCCACCTCCATCACCATCTGGGCATTGACCGCAGCTGTTCCGAGCAGATCCACTCCCGGTAAGGGAGTGGCTGCCACCACACCTGCGCTGATCCACGTGTAGCGATCGACGATGCGACGGCCCTCCCTCTCCCTTTGCCGATCGAGAAGGCTGCGGCCGGTCTCACCAAGCGATCGGCACTGAAGAAGGATGTTGTCGGCAAGCAGCTCCTCGCCGTCTTGATGCAGGACGACGGCCAGGCGTCTGAGCAGCTGCCCGACCTCCGCAGGTGGCTGGAGAGGTTTCTGGCCTGGTCTTGGCAGCGACTGGGGTGCTGCACTCGTGCCGACCACATCCTCGGGGGCCAGCCATCCCAGGCAGCGTTCCCGCAGCAGCATCATCAGCCGTCGCTCCTCTTCCTCACCCCTCAGATCGCATTTGTTCAGGACAAGGAGCAGCCTTTTGCCAAGACCAGAGAGACTTTGGACAACGGCCAGTTCCTGGCTGCGCAGATCACCATCCACGACAACCAACATCAGATCAGCGCGCGATGCCCTTCGTCTGGCTTGTTGCTCGCGGGTGCGGCCATCCTGTCCTCCTTCAAGGATTCCGGGTGTATCCACAAGAAGCACGCCTCGCTCCAAGCCTTTCAGTCTCAGGCGATAGGAGCGGATTTCATTGGTCGATCCCATGGATGCCCCAACCTTGCCCACGATGTCCTGCAACAGGGCACGGATCAGGGAGGTCTTTCCGCTTGATCCGGTCCCGAACACCACCACTTCCAGATCGCCACGCTCGAGTTGCTGAGCCACCCGCTCCCGTTCTTCCTGCAATGATCGGCGCGCGACATCGTCCTGAAGTCGAGCGAGAAGTCGGTCCACACTGTCGAGACTCTGACGGGCTGCTTCCCGTCGGTTGCCAGGTGGTTCGGGGCGATCAGAGTCCGCCACCTGAGAGCGGCGTCCTTGCTTCCAGCGTTTCAGCCACGGAACACCCACTTGGATCAGTGCCGCCACCAGGAGCACTGTCCCGATGAGAAGTACGGGGCCAACGAGCCATGGGGGTAGCCAGTAGCTGAGATCCCAAAGCAGGTTGCGGATGGCCTGAAGCACCAAGCCGATCACCATCAAAGCGACCAGAGCAGCGGTTCCTGCCAGTAGCAAGCGGGTCTGCTGTTTCATCCGCTTGTTATCGCGTATTGAGCCCGCCGCGTCCTGCCGATCGGATGATCTCGCCCCAGAGCGAGGCCGCAAGAGCACTTGAGCTGGTCGATGGGCTGTTGTCGTCGTTTCCTAGCCAGATACCCAGCACCCAGTGACGACTTGGTTCGTAGCCGATGAACAAAAGATCGCGCCCGTCATTGGTGGTTCCGGTTTTTCCTCCTTCCTGACCTCCAAGAGACGCTCCTGTTCCTGTGCCGTTCCTCACCACCGCTCTCAACATGGCCTGCATCTGTTTGGCAACCTCTGGACGGATGGCCTGACGGCCGGCATTGACGCTGTTCCCTGTTGCGCCACTGAGACTGGTGCATCCCAGCTGATTGTCCTGTCGGCAGGTTTCAGCATCCAAGAGACGTCGGATGGTGGTGGGTGGTTTCCACAGCCCTTTGTTGACTACGGCGGCATAGGCGCTCGTGAGCTCGATTAAGCGCACCTCGCTTTGCCCGAGAGCTAGACCGGGAACAGGGTCCAAAGGGGTTGTGATTCCCAAGGCACGGGCCTGACGGACCACTTGCTCGAGTCCCACACGCTTGGCCAGTCGTAGAGCAGCGGTGTTGCTGCTCGACGCAAAAGCATTGGTGAGCGTCAGACGCCCTTTGCAAGGACTTTCAAACCGCTGTCCCCCCCATTCCATAGCGCTGCAGTCGATGCTCTCACCGGGCTTGATTCCTCGGTCCAGAGCAGCGAGGTACGTCATGAGCTTGAAGGTGCTTCCTGGCTGTCGCATCGCCATGGAGGCACGGTTGAACTGACTGAATCGGTAGTCGCGTCCACCCGCAATTGCCAGAACTCCACCACTGCGACTATCGATCACGACCGCAGCACCCTCACTGACACCAAGTCCGCCGGCATTGCTGATCAGGTTGCGAAGGCGCCGCTCAATCACGCTCTGAAGAACCGGATCAAGGTGGGTTTCGATCAGAAAATTGCCTTCCGCTGCCACCTCGGGGCCCACCAAAGCCGTCAGGTCTCTTCGAACCTGGTCGGTGTAAAAGGGAGCGGATCGACGCGTGGCTTTGCTGCTGCAGGCCGTTTGAGCCAGCTTGATGGGCTGACGCCGCGCAGCGCGTGCTTCATCCAAGGAGAGACGGCCGGCGTCGGCCATTTTGTTGAGAACCCTGTTGCGGGCTTCGAGGGCTCGCTGCGGAAACTGACAGGGGTCATGGCCGTTGGGCGATGGCAACAGGCCCACCAACAGCGCCGCTTCCTCCACCGTGAGCGATCCGGCTGATTTGTTGAAAAAAGTTCGGGCTGCATCGTCGAAGCCCCATCCCACGCCGAGATAAACCCTGTTGAGGTAGCTCAGAAGAAGTTCACCTTTGCTGAAGCGACTTTCCAGCTGCAGGGCGACGAGCAGTTCTCTCCATTTCCGGCCCAGAGTGTCCCCCTCCCCGACCAGATCCGGGTAAAGGCTTCTGGCCAGTTGCTGGGTGAGACTGCTTCCACCTTCAAGAACCTTGCCACCACTCAGGTTTGTGGCGAAGGCCCGCACCGTTCCAATCGGATCAACTCCTGGGTGCCACCAGAAACGGTTGTCTTCACTGCTGAGCAGAGCGTTGATTAGAAATGGTGAAAAATCCGACAGAGAGGGAAGTTCGCGGTGGCGACTGGAATCAACGGAATCAAGAGGTTTGTTGTTGCCGTCGTAGATGGCCACCGGTCCGCGCACAGTGGCCAGTCGTCCCCGAACGGGAACATCCAGGCCAGCCAGAAGCAGCAGGGTGCCTGATCCTCCGAGGGCCAGTAGAAGTCCGATGCCGAGCCAGCGTCGGAACCGCTGCACAGCACGATCGGCTGGGTTTTCAAACAGGAGGGTTGGTGCTCCGGCTTCACTAGAAGGAGCCAGGCTGATTCGGTCGCCGTCTTTCAGCTCAATGTCCCTGACCCTGCGACCCTTCCACCAGAGCCCATTGGTTGAGTCCAGATCCTGGAGCCGCCACCGCCGATTGCGGCGCTGCAGCATCGCGTGCTGCCTGCTCACGGCGGGATGCTCGATGCAGACTTCCAAGTCATGATCGCGACCGATTCGGTACCCCTCTCCATGCAAATGAAGGCTGTGATCGGGGAAGTCGTGCTGATGAATGGTCAGTCGGGCCGTGCCCTGATCCTCTGAATTAGGCGTTGCCATGGCGTTCATGGAAGGCGTCGATGGCGAAGCAGATGACGGCGAGATTGATAACGACATCAGCCCAGTTGAAAATGGGGAAGTTGATCGGAATCAGTTCAAGAAAATCGGTGACATAACCCAATCGCCAGCGATCAATACCATTGCCGAGGGTTCCCCCCAGCAGAAAAGCGAGAGCCAGTCCCATCCAAAGCCCACGTTTGGGCTGACTCCAGATCCAGGCTGTGACTCCAAGCGTCACCAGCAAGCTGAGCACACCAAGCCAGAGCGTGGAATCGGTGAACAAACTGAAAGCGGCTCCACTGTTCTGCACGAGACGCAGCTGCAGAAATCCGGGAATGAATGACACCGGCCTGCCAAGGATCAAGGCGGAATGAGCCCAATACTTGCTCCATTGGTCAAGAATCACCATCAAGGCGCTGATGAGGAGCAGTGATCCGCGCCCTAAAGAACGGTGGCTGCGTTTCATTGATCGTCCTGCTGCGTTCATTCCACCCACAGGAGACTCCGGATCCCACGGGCCAGAAGACCCGCCGCGCAGCAAAGAGCGAGTTGAGCGGCCAGAGGTCCCAGGCTGTAACTGAACAAGAGTTCGGCAAGGGGGGCCTGCCATCGTTCGAACTCAGCACCGATGATGAGATTGAGCAGACCGCACACTTGGATGATCAGCAGACCCGTCATGGCGGCCAACGTGAGTCGGGTGATGTCATTCATGCCGCTCTGCTGGGATAACCGTCCTGTCAGCCATGCTGCGGGAACAAATCCCGCTAGATATCCGAACCCCGGTGTGAGCACGTAAGCAAAGCCCCCGCCACCGTGAAACACAGGGAGATCGACCAGACCGATGGTCAGGTAAGCAACCGAAGCGATCACACCGGCTCGAGGTCCTGCCACCAGGGAGCAGATGAGCAGTGCCGGAACCTGCCAGGTACTGGGCAGAGACAACACCGGTGGCGGGAGTTCAGGCAATGGAATCACCAGGGCAGCCTGAATGAGGCTCCCCACAAGAATCAGGAACAGTCCGGCGACAGCGCCGCTCCACGTGGCTATAGCCCTCACGGGCAGTCGTCAGCTGGCACCATCCTGCTGTAAGAGGAAGGCATTGCCCAGCTTTCATGACCGTTTCCATTGGTGACCATGTGCGACTGCTCCGCGCCCAGCCCTACCTGAAGACAGCGGATCCGATGCCGATGCTCCGTCCTCCCGATCTCGTGGATCTCGATGACGTCGGCATCGTTGTTTCTCTGCACCCTGCAGAAACCGTCGCAGTGCGTTTCTCCCGCGGAACATTTCTCTTGGCGGTTGATGCGTTGTCCCTTGTCGACAATCAAGCGTCAAGTTGACGGAAATGGTCCATTTCCCCAAACGGATTCGAGTCTGTTCAGAGTTGAACTGGGCCCACAAAGACTGAGCGTCGGCTTCTTCAGGTGCTGGCGGGCTGCCGTTCTGAGATCGACACCTGTGAGGTTGTCGAGTTGATCGAGACAGCGGCGATCGTGATCATCCGGTAGCCCCAGCCCGCGGAGCTGAGCACGACGCTCCGCCCGCTGGCCCGTGGTCTGGGAGGCGTGAGCGAGCTGTCCTCGGAATTTGGCCATTGCCAAATCAAGATCCCTCTTTGCAATCACAGTGTCCAGTAGCTCCTCCCAGCTCTTCATCAACAGTTCGAGGCTCAGTTGCGCGCGTTCCACGCCTGTGGAGGCGTGCATCACGAAAGGAGCCGAATGCTGTCTGGCTGGATGGTGAACTCCCACGTCGTAAGCAACACCATGGTCTTCCCGGAGACGTCTGAACAGAAGGCTCGACATCCCCGATCCCAGGTGTGCGTGCAGCACTCTCAACGCCAGATCATCCGGATGGCCGTGGGGCAAGGTGGCTTGACCGAGCATCATCACAACCTGTTCCGTCTCCACTGGGTTCAGTGTCAACGAACTGTCTGGTTGTCCTGGATCGGCTGTCCAGTCTGGTGAGTGTGAGGTCTTCTCTGGCCTGCCTGATTCTTCGTAGCTCTGCAGAATCGTCTGAATTCCCTCAGGAAGCGTTCCGGACAGGGCTAGAACGGATCCACCGTCATTGAGTCTGTCCGCAAGGGCGATGAGGTGATCGTGATGAAGGCTCTCTAAATCCCCCGGGACCCCGAGAGGATCGTGTCCATAGGGACCCTGGCCATAGGCCAGTTGTCGCCAGCCATCAAAAGCGCGTTGGAACGGATCTTCCTGCTGCCGTTGGAGAGCCTGAAGGCTGAGTTCCTTTTCCAGCGCAATCTGAGCCGGGTTCAGATGCGGCTGCTGCAGCATCCATCCAAGAATCGGCAGAAGCCTTTCGGCATCGGTTTGCGTGCATTTGAGGCTCACCAGAATTCCATCTTCATGGGTATCGCAACGAAGCCCTGCTCCGCAGCCCTCCACCAAATCCGCCAGCTGGACATGGTCCAGCGGTCCACAGCCGCGACTGAGAACGGAGCCGAGGAGTTGATGGCCACCCCGCTGTCCGAGAGGATCTGCACCACTTCCCCGTCGGATCCAGAGCTTTGCGGATAAGACGCCGGTTGTTGCGACCGGGTCAATGACCAACTCAGTGATTCCGTTCATGTTGTTTCCGCAGGGCGGGCGATCAAGGTGAACGCCTGGTCTGGCTGGAGTCGTTGCATCACTTGCTCCTGCAGAGCCGTCGCACTCCACAGTTCGAGATCGTTGAGTGGTTCAAGCAGCTGCCGCTGCCGCCCCCAAACGGCCTGAGAGCCTGCGCAGGCCGCCACCGATCCCGGGGCTTCAAGGCTGAAGCGGTAGCCATTGCCCACAAGTTGCAGAGCCCGGCTCCGTTCCTCCTCCAGCATCGGTTCCTCGGCGCTGCGCAGCAGTTCCTGATTGATCTCCTGTTCAACCCGTTCCAACTGTTCTTCCGGGCAGCATGCCTCCAGCATCACCAGGCTTCCCTGCTCGAGTGTCGTCACGTCCATGTCGATGGATTCGACGATCTGCAGATCTTCGCGGAGACGTTGCACCAGCCGGCTCCTGCGACCTTCAGACAGAATCGTCGTCGCTAAGTCTGCTCCTGCTACTCCGATTGGATCGGAAGCTGCAGCGGTTGGCCAGACCATCACTAAGCGCGCAGACTCAAGCCTGGGAAATCTGTGGCATTCCCTTCCGCTTTGAAAAGGCAGCTGCTCCGTTGAGCGGCTGCCTTCGCCAGGCGGGTTCGGAAGTGAGGGATCAGCCCCGTTGCTCAATGCTGTGAGCGCGCTCCCCCGGACTTGGCTGATCAGGTCAGTAGGAATGGCTCCAGCTACGGCAAGGCAGCAGTTCGGACCCTGGTAGCGGCGTTGGTGATAGCGACGCATTCCCTGGGGGTTCATTCCTTTCAGGCTGGAGTCGATTCCCAGGACCGGGCGCCCATAGGGGTGTTTGGGGAAGCAGCGTTCCAGCACTTTCTGAAACACCAGATCATCGGGTTGATCGCGGTACTGGGCAATTTCCTCCAGTACCACCTCACGCTCCATGGAGAACGAACCTTCATCGAGGGAGGGATGCAGGACCAGATCAAGCAACAGGTCCAACGCTGCTGATGTTTCCTTGGGTGGAACAAGAACATGGAAGTGCACGTCATCGAAACCGGTGGCGGCGTTGCTGCTGCCGCCGAGAGCTTCGATTTGGCGGTCGAAATCACCTGGTTGCAACCGTTCACTCCCCTTGAACACCATGTGCTCGAGAAAGTGAGCCATGCCCTCTTCACCGCTCTGTTCCCAGAAGCTGCCCCCCCGGCACCAGAAATCAAGGCAGATGAGACTGGCTCCCGGAAGATCTGCGGACACCAGGGTGCTGCCGTTTGTGAAAGTGAAGTATTCCAGTGGAGGACCGGATGAGATCGCTGTCAGGGTCCCGTGGCAAAGTCCCATTCTGTGCAATGACGGATCGGATTGATGCCTGAGTCCTCGAGTGGCCCGGAGCTTCATCCGTTGCTGGTGTCCCTGGCCGATCGCATCCGTCGGTGTCGTGAGGGCCTTCCCGAGTTACAGGACCGCGCGATTCCTGCGGATCTCGAGGAGATCATCGGCAGTCTTGATGGGGAGGCCTTGTTCATCCGCAATGAGGTGCACAGCTGTCGCGGACTGCGCAAGATGCATCTCGAAACGGCCCGACTCGGTGTCGGCCTGCAGATTCTCCACTGCGTGTTCTTCCCAGACCCACGCTTCGATCTTCCTGTGTTCGGAGCTGACATCGTTGCCAGTCCAGCCGGCATTTCCGCGGCCATCGTTGATCTTTCTCCCGTTGGTGAGCACCTTCCTGCTGCGATCGACGCAGGCCTCAGCAACATCGACATTCCTGCCTTTGAACAGGTTCGTGATCTCCCTGCCTGGGCCACGATTTTTTCACCATTCGTGTGCTTTATCAGACCTGCCAATCGCGTCGAACAGGATTGGTTTGTGGCGCTTGTTGAGACCTACCTGAGCATCTTGAGTCGTGCTGTGGAGTGTGCACAACCATCGGAGGCCAGCGATCCGCTTACGATTGCCCGATACCACGGGCAGGTGTCGTATTGCCAGCAACAGAAACGCAACGACAAAACCCGGCGGGTTCTGGAGAAAGCCTTCGGAACGATCTGGGCCGATCGGTACATCGAAGAGCTTCTTTTCGACGAACCAGCCTGCCCTTGATGTCGCGTCGGGCGATGTGGATCGGGGCGGGTACGCTCTCGTTCCTCGTCATCGTTGGGACTGTTGTTTATCTCCAACGGCCTGCCACTGTTGTCGTGGAGGCTCCTCAGACCGATGTGCCCCGACCACCGGAGGCTGTGGCGGCTCTGGGACGACTTCGCCCTCTTGGAGAGATTCGCCGCCTTGCGGCACCGGTCAGCGGCTTCGGAGGCACCCCCCGAGTTTCGAAGCTTCTGGTAAATGAGGGTGATGCGATCACCCGTGGCCAGGTGCTGGCTGTCTTCGATAGCCGCCCCCAGATTGAAGCTGATCTTTCGGCTCTTGATGCTCAGATTCGCTCTGTGGAGACGGAAATTCCTTTGCTTCGCCGACAGGTATTGCGCTATTCACAGGCTGCCAAAGTTGGCGCCGCTTCGATGGTGATTCTTGAAGAGAAGCAGAACGCCTTGACGCTGTCTCAACGTAAGCGCATCGAGCTGATCGCCGAACGTCGCATCCTTGAAGCCGACCTGGCGGACAGTGAACTGAAGTCTCCGATCGATGGCACCGTGCTCAAATTGCATGCCAGGGTCGGGGAGCGTCCCGGTGCCGATGGTGTGCTCGAAGTGGGCGCCAGCCAGTCGATGGAGGCCTTGATTGAGGTGTATGAATCCGACATCAACCGGATTGCTGTTGATGATCCGGTGACACTCGTTAGCGAGAACGGTGGATTTGAAGGAAGCCTCACGGGGCGCGTCGAACGCATCAGCCCCCAGGTGAGACAACGGGAGGTGTTGTCCACCAACCCCACAGGTGATGCCGATGCCAGGGTTGTCGAGGTTCAGGTGAGCCTTGATCGCGATTCAGCACGTCGGGTTGAAACGTTGGCTGGTCTGAAAGTGATTGCTCGCTTCAAAGCCCTATGAGCGGTGGATTCTGGTCTAGCCGAGGCATTCCCCTGGCTTCACTGATGTTGATCCGACAGCCTGTGCGCTTGGCTGTTGCTCTAGCTGGAATCAGTTTTGCTGGAATCCTGATGTTCATGCAGTTGGGATTCAGAGACGGATTGTTTGATGCCAGTGTCACTGTGCATCGCTTATTTGATGCCGACATTGTTCTAATCAGCCCGCGTTCTACCAGTTCGGTGAGTATGGCTGGCTTTCCTAAAAGGCGGCTTGTACAGACCATGGCGCTTCCGGAAGTGGAAGGCATTACTCCTGTGAACTGGAATCTTCTCCTCTGGAGAAATCCTGAAACCCGTGGAACTCGATCCATTCTTGCTCTCGGCTTCGAACCTGGTGATCCTTTATTTACGGATCCGACTTTGTCGCCCAAAGCCAAGAAGCTCACTCAAAAAGGCAGAGTTCTGTTTGATGAAAAATCGCGTCCTGAGTTCGGGCCTGTTGCTGAGTGGTTCCGCGAAGGTCGCGTTGTGGAAAGCGAAATTGCTGGCAAGCGTGTTCGTGTTGCCGGCCTGATTGGACTTGGAACGTCCTTCGGTGCCGATGGAAATCTCCTGACCAGCAGCGAAACATTCCTTGAACTGCTTCCCAACACGCCCCCTGGAAGCATTGAGGTGGGATTGATTCGCCTCAAGGCCGATGCAGACCCTGCATTGGCTGTGGAGCGCCTCAAGACCTTGCTCCCAGATGACGTCTCCGTTTTGACAAAACAAGGCTTCATCGATTTTGAGCAGAATTATTGGAAAACCGGTACTTCGATTGGCTTCATCTTCACCCTCGGAGCCGCCATGGGTTTCGTGGTGGGGTGTGTGATCGTTTACCAGGTGCTCTATTCCGATGTGAGTGATCACCTGCCTGAATACGCCACGTTGATGGCAATGGGATATCGCCTCAACACACTTCTCGGCGTTGTGGTTCGTGAAGGATTACTGCTTGCTCTCTTCGGATATCTGCCGGCCTATGCCGCCGGCCAAGGTCTGTACCTGCTCGTTAGGAATGCAACCCAGCTTCCTGTCGCCATGGATTTCAGCCGAGCTTTCACAGTGTTCACCATGATTTTGATTATGTGCATGGCGTCGGCGGGATTGGCGATGCGTCGCCTCGTGGATGCCGACCCGGCGGAGATCTTCTGATGCCAAGCAGCGCGCTTTCAGAGTCCATCCACAAGCCAGGCTCTCGACAGGAGCTCAGTGTGCGTATCAGCGGCTTGAGTCACTGGTACGGAAAGGGGTCGAACCGTCGGCAGGTGTTGCAGGGAGTTGATTTAGAGATCGCTGCCGGTGAAGTGGTGCTTCTGACAGGGCCATCCGGATGTGGAAAGACCACGCTGCTCACGTTGATCGGAGCGTTGCGTCAAGTGCAGCAGGGCGACGTTCGCGTGTTCGGTCAGCAGTTGCAGGGAGCTAGGCGGGGCCAGCGGCAGAGGCTTCGGCGCCGGATCGGGATGATCTTTCAGGGCCACAATCTTCTCCGTTGCCTCACAGCCGAGCAGAACGTTCAGATGGGTGCCGATCTTCTCCCCGGATTCAGTTATCGGGGCCGGCGAGATCAAGCCAGGGAGTGGTTGCGTGCCGTTGGCCTGGACGATGAGCTCGGCAAACTCCCCCACGATCTCTCAGGGGGACAGAAACAGCGCGTCGCCATTGCCCGAGCGCTTGCCGCCAGGCCCAAACTCTTGCTGGCTGATGAACCCACGGCCGCTCTCGACAGCGCAACGGGGCGAGAAGTGGTGGAATTGTTGAAACGTTTGGCGAGGGAACAATCCTGTTCCGTCCTCATGGTTACCCACGACCCCAGGATTCTCGATGTGGCCGATCGTTTGGTGCGGATGGAAGATGGCCGCCTTTTTCAGGCCATTGAGTAGGTTGGGGTGACAACAGGAACCGTTTCAACCAACGCATGTCCAAGCGCAGAAACCTCAAGAAAGAAAAGCAGGAGCGCAACCGCGCCTACGCACGCAAGTTCAAGAAGCGCAAGATGCGCAATGACGGTCGTGGCGAAGGTGCTGGCAACGGTGTCACAGGGACTGCCAACAATGGTGGTGCCGCCGATTGAGTTCCGGCTTTGCTGTTAGAGGGGGGCTACCCCCCTCTTTTTTTGTGCCCTTAGGCTGACGTCAATCGGATCACCGTGAAGCGCGGATGTTCATCAGCGTTGTCATTCCCACCTACAACCGACGCTCGATCCTGGAGAAGTGCCTGCTTGCACTGGAAGGGCAGACTCCAAGTGGGGAGATTGAAAATTATGAGGTGGTCGTTGTCGACGACGGCTCCACCGATGGAACGCCGGACTGGTTGAGAGCCTCAAGCAGTCGTTTCCCCAGCATGCGTCTGATCGAACAGAGCCACGGTGGACCCGCTGAAGGTCGGAACCGCGGCGTCAGTCACGCTCGGGGTGACGTCATTGTCTTCATCGACAGTGATCTGGTGGTTACACCAACGTTTCTGGCCAGTCATGCCAAAGCGCTCTCTGCTCAGTGGCGTCGAAGCGGACATCGTTTGTGCTTCACCTACGGCGCTGTGATCAATACTGCGAATTTTGAGAATCCAACGCAGGAGCGGCACAAGCTTCGAGATCTCTCCTGGGCTTATTTCGCAACCGGCAACGTCGCCATCGACCGCTCCGTTCTCGAGCAGTCCGGTCTTTTTGATACGGGATTCCGTCTCTATGGCTGGGAAGATCTTGAACTTGGTGAACGTCTGAGGCAGATGGGTGTGGAGCTCGTTCGCTGTCCTGAAGCTGTCGGCTATCACTGGCATCCCGCGTTCCGGCTTGAGCAAATTCCCGATCTGATTCGTGTGGAGAAAGAGCGCGCGCGGATGGGCCTTGTCTTCTACAGAAAGCATCCCAGTCGCCGAGTGCGCATGATTATTCAGTTCACTTGGATGCACAGGGTTCTCTGGTCCGTTTTGACCCTGGGAGGTTTGGTCAATGAGCGATCACTCAAGCCGCTTCTCTCCTGGCTCATCCATCGAGGACAGCCCTCTCTGGCCCTCGAACTTCTGCGCCTCCCCTTGAACCGACTGGGCGTTGAGGCTCTCTACAGCGAGGCCAGGGCCAACGGTCTGCATTAAACCGACCGTTTGATAAATTCAAGAGGTTCTCTCAAACCGCACACCTGTCTGTTTCGGGTGCTGATCGTCTGGGCATAAGCCCGCACGTGATCCCTGACAGGTGGAGGCCAACCCGAAACCTCAAACAATTATGGCTGTCGTCACTCTCTCTGAGATGATGGAGGCTGGTGCCCACTTCGGTCACCAGACTCGTCGTTGGAATCCCAAAATGTCGCGCTACATCTACTGCGCGCGGAATGGGGTTCACATCATTGATCTTGTGCAGACCGCTGTCTGCATGAATAACGCCTACAAATGGGTGCGTTCTGCTGCGAGGAGCGGCAAACGTTTTCTCTTTGTCGGCACGAAGAAACAAGCTTCTGAAGTGGTGGCTCTAGAGGCCACACGCTGTGGTGGGTCGTACGTCAATCAACGCTGGTTGGGCGGCATGCTGACCAACTGGACCACGATGAAAGCCAGAATCGATCGCCTCAAGGATCTTGAGCGCATGGAGGCAAGCGGAGCGATCGCCATGCGTCCCAAGAAGGAGGGCGCCGTTCTACGTCGTGAACTTGACCGTCTCCAGAAATATCTGGGCGGCCTCAAGAACATGCGTCGTCTTCCCGATGTAGTGGTGCTGGTTGATCAGCGTCGTGAAACCAATGCGGTGCTCGAGGCCCGCAAATTGGATATTCCTCTGGTCTCCATGCTGGACACCAACTGTGATCCTGATCTTTGCGAGGTTCCCATCCCCTGCAACGACGATGCAGTGCGTTCCGTTCAGCTGGTGCTGAGCCGTCTCGCCGATGCCATCAATGAAGGCCGTCATGGCTCCAATGAACAGCGTGGTGGTGACGACAGCGAAGGCTGAGTCCCTCGAGCCGCTAAGTTCACGCCGCCCTTCCGAATGTTTGGAAAGGCGGCTTTTTGCCCAAACACTCCCCTCCTTCTCTTCTGATGGCCGCTGCCGTATCCGCCAAGCTCGTTAAGGACCTGCGCGACAAGACCGGCGCTGGAATGATGGATTGCAAGAAAGCACTTGCAGCCACTGACGGCGATGCTGACAAAGCCATCGAATGGCTTCGTCAGAAAGGTATCGCCAGCGCTGAGAAAAAGTCAGGACGCACCGCTGCGGAAGGTGCTGTTGGCAGCTACATCCACACCGGAGCCCGTGTTGGCGTGCTGATCGAAGTCAACTGTGAAACCGACTTCGTCGCCCGAGGCGAGATGTTCCAGGAGTTGCTCAGGGACGTGGCCATGCAAGTGGCTGCCTGCCCAGGTGTGGAGTATGTCAACACCGATGAGATTCCTTCCGAGATCCGTGAGCGAGAGAAGGCCATTGAGATGGGACGTGATGATCTCGATGGCAAACCTGAGCAAATGAAGGAAAAGATTGTCGAAGGTCGGATCAACAAGCGACTCAAAGAACTGGCCCTGATGGAGCAACCCTTCATCAAAGACAGTTCTCTCACCGTTGCCGAACTCGTCAAGCAGACGGCAGGAAAGATCGGTGAAAATGTGAAGGTGCGTCGCTTCACTCGTTACACCCTCGGTGAGGGCATCGAAGTGGAAGACAACGATTTTGCCGCTGAAGTGGCATCCATGACCAAGGGCTGATTTTGGAGGTTCACTCGGAGAGTCGCCATCGTCATGATCCAGACCTCCAGCTGGAGCGTTTGGCCAAGCGATGTCGCTCTCTATCCCCCTCGATTTACCGGGAGCAAGCGCTCTACCTTCAGATTGTTCGCGATCAGCTCCCCAAGGCCGTCCGAACCGCGATCAAGCATCTTCTCTGTGACCGCGATGTGGACGCACGGATCCGCAGAGGGGATGGCCTGAAAAGCATCCATCTCCGGGTTGATGCACTTGTTCAGAAAACCACCACCTTGATCACTGTCGAGCAGCTGCTCGTCACGGCCGATCGTTTAAGGGCGGATGCCCAGCGCAGCCGCCTCCTCCAGGTTCAGGCAATGGCCAGTTCCTCTGAAACGCTGGTTGCCTCAGAGCCCTGTCATGAAATTCATCTCGGACTGTCGCTTCCCCTCGATCGTCCTGACTTGATTGATGGTTTGGTCCCTGACCCGCAATCTTCAGATCATGGTGTGGCTGAAGCGGATCAGTTCTCTAAGGAAGAACAACCACCGATTCAAGAGGCTACGGAACTGGATCTGCTCCGTTCCCTGTTTGTCTTGGCCAGTGAGTCAATGGAAACAAGGGAGGCCCAGGTGTCTTCCGGTGAAGCCATGACACCTTCGGAGAGCTCGTTGCTGCGGTCGGTTTCATCATCGAATCAGTTGATGCCAGCGTCACCGAGCGATCTGCTGGCCTGGATTGAGGGACTTGATGCAGCCCTTTGCAGACGCCTTCGCAATCTTTCCCATGCGCTCAATGTGGAGCTGATGCGGGCGGGAATCATCAGAAGTCTTCTACCCATCCAGTTGTTGGAGGCCGCCATGAACGGTCAGCTGCCGTCTCAGGCTTCCCAGTCCAATCTTCTGAGACTCCATCTCCCGCTGCCCGTAGCTGCTGATGAGCAGTCCTTTGAAAGCCACTGCCTACTTCTGCGCAGCTCTGAGCTGGAATTCGATCATCCCTCTCTGCGCCGTTGCCGCGAACGCATTCAGCAGCAACGGCGTTATCTCTCCACTCTTGTGGTTAAGGAGCGACACTGGCAACGTCGCTCAAGCACCAGGGAGGTTCAAACCCATTGGTGGCCCAACCGAACGGAGATCCCTCCGCGCCATTGAGTCCTGGCCTGGATCATCAGGCTCTGGAGCGTTTTCAGATCTGGATTCGCCCGCTCCAGCAGGCGCTGTCGCTTGAGGCGGAGCGAGGATTCGTCAATGTTCAAGGCCGGCAGGAGACATTCCACAGTTTCCTAAGCCGTGAATTGGGTGCACCACCAGGAATTCCTTTTCCGCCCGATTGCAAGGAACGCCTGCAGGCGTTCTCCAATGATTTTCAGTCCTATCCCTCTCTCAGTGATGCAGCGCGTCGGCGCCTAGTCACCACGGTGAGGCAGTGGCTCCATGCCCTTCGTCAGCGCCTGGAACCCACCCGACCGATGGCACCTCCCAAATTGAAGGTTGCCACGAGCAGCCCGGCAGCTCCAGCGACTCACCACGGAATCATGCCGTTGGACGCACCACTGTCACGGGTCCGTGGCATCGGCCCCAAGCAGGCGGAACGCCTGGCCAGCCTCGGTCTCCTGGTGGTCAGAGATCTATTGCTTCATTACCCCAGGGACTATGTGGATTACTCCGCCTTGCGCCGGATTGAGGCCTTGGTTCCCGGGGAAACAGCCACCATCGTTGCCACCGTCCGTCGCTGTCACGGCTTCACGAGTCCGAGAAATCCCAATCTCTCCATTCTCGAGCTGCAGCTTCAGGACCCCACCGGACGCATCAAGGTCAGTCGTTTTCTGGCAGGTCGGCGTTTCAGCAATCCCTCCTATCTCCATGGACAGACCCGGCTCTATCCAAATGGAGCCACCGTTGCAGTGAGCGGTCTGGTCAAGGATGGTCCCTACGGCCTGAGCTTTCAGGATCCGCTGATTGAAGTGATGGAGAGTGCTCAGGCCCCCTTGCAATCCAAACGCATTGGCAGGCTGTTGCCGGTGTACTCCCTGACGGAAGGTCTGACGGCCGATCGTTTCAGAACCTTGGTGGAAGCGGCGCTGCCATCCGTCCGTCTCTGGCCTGAACCACTGCCACCTCAGAGACGCCAAGCTAGGCAGCTGCTGGACAGGCATCAGGCGCTGACGGCCATTCATCGACCGGAGACGTCCGAGCAGCTTCAGCAGGCCCGTCACCGTCTTGTCTTTGATGAATTTCTGCTGCTTCAGCTCGGATTGATGCAACGCAGGGCGGCACTGCGTCAGCGAGCGGCACCATCACTGAGGATCGCCTCGGATCGCGACGGTCTCTTGGCTCGCTTCCTTGACAATCTTCCATTCCAATTCACAGGGGCACAGACCAGAGTGTTGGCGGAGATCGATGAGGATCTCGAGCGCTCGGAGCCTATGGCCAGGCTGGTGCAGGGTGATGTGGGCAGTGGGAAAACGGTTGTTGCTGTTGCTGCCTTGCTCAAGGCCATCCAGGCCGGATGGCAAGGGGCCATGATGGCCCCGACGGAGGTGCTTGCGGAACAGCACTACCGCAGTCTCTGCCAGTGGCTTCCTCCTTTGCATGTCACGGTTGAGCTCCTGACCGGTTCCACGCCTCTCAAGAAACGGAGGCAGCTTCTCGCTGATGTGGCTTCAGGGGGCTGCAAGGTTCTTGTGGGAACTCACGCCCTGCTGGAGGACCCTGTTGCGTTCGAGCGTCTTGGATTGGTGGTGGTGGATGAGCAGCACCGGTTCGGTGTTCGCCAACGCAATCGACTGCTTGGAAAAGGTCTCCAGCCCCATCTCCTCACGATGACAGCGACACCGATCCCGCGAACGCTGGCTCTGTCACTCCATGGAGATCTGGATGTCAGTCAGATCGATGAACTTCCGCCGGGACGCACGCCGATCTTGACCACGATGTTGGCAGGCTCAGAGCGTGATCAGGCCTACAGCGTGATCCGTGAGGAGGTGGAGAAGGGCCAGAGGGCTTATGTGGTGCTTCCGCTTGTGGAGGAGTCAGAAAAAATGGACCTTAGGTCTGCCGTTGACGTGCATCGTCAGCTTGAGGAGGAGGAGTTTCCGGATCTCAAGGTCGGGCTCCTGCACGGACGCCTGCCGAGTGCGGAGAAGCAGGCGGTGATCCAGGCTTTCGCGCGCGGGGAAACGCAGGTTTTGGTGTCCACCACTGTTGTGGAGGTTGGTGTGGATGTTCCTGAAGCGAGCGTGATGATGATTGATCACGCTGATCGTTTCGGACTGGCACAGCTTCACCAACTGCGAGGTCGAGTCGGCCGCGGTGCTGCGGCATCCCGCTGCCTGTTGATTAACGACAGCCGTAATCCGCTAGCTCGGCAGAGACTTGAGGTGTTGGTGCGTTCCACGGACGGTTTCGAGATCGCCGAAATGGACCTCAGGCTTCGTGGCCCCGGGCAAGTGCTGGGAACCCGCCAATCTGGTTTGCCAGACCTGGCATTGGCCAGCCTGGCGGATGATGGCTCCGTTTTGGAAGAGGCCCGGGACGAAGCGGCCGATATCCTCCGCAACGATCCTGATCTGAACAATCACCCGGTGCTTCGCTGCTTGCTCGATGATCAACGCAACCGTGTGACCTCAGCAGCGCAGTTGAACTGAAGCCCCGTTCAGTCTGGATCTAAAGGATGGAAGGGCTCTCAGTCGGAGACCGAGTGAATACAGTTCTTCTGTTTTGAATTCCAACGATGCGCCGGCCCTGGAGTGATGTGGCCATCAAGGATTGCGGTGAACCGCTGGAGTCGCTCAGAGGGACGTTTCTCTGCCTTGAGCCCCATCCCTACGCAGAACTTGGTGCCCCCTACGGAGATCAGGGTGATCCCTTCAGGGTGCGATCGAGCCTTTTGACCCGTCTCGTTCAAGCCCAGAACCACCTCACCCAGCATCCGGATCCTGAGATCGGCCCGATCCAGTTGCTTGTGTTTGATGCCTGGCGCCCCGTCAGTGTTCAGGCCTTCATGGTGGAGCACGCGGTCAAGGAAGAATGTGTGCGTCGAGGCCTTCAACCGACACTGCCTCATTGGGCGACGGCGCTGGAGGACGTGCAGCGCGATGTTGGACGCTTCTGGGCACCGCCAAGTGACGATCGGTCGACGCCGCCTCCTCACAGCACGGGGGGAGCCATTGATTTAACGCTGGCCGATCAGCGTGGAGCGCCTCTGAACATGGGGGGAGCGATTGATGCCATCGGTCCTGAATCGCTCCCAGACCACCACGCATCTGCTGCAAGGGCTAATCCCAACAGCCCTGAAGCCCTTTGGCACCGACGCCGTTCCAACCTGCATGCGGCCATGCAACATGCCGGATTGGTCCGACATCCCAATGAATGGTGGCATTACAGCTATGGAGATCAGCTGTGGGCTTGGACGGTTAAGGCATCAATGGCCGTCTACGGCCGAGTGGATGGCCACTAACGGGCGGAAGTAAGCAGTTCGGCAACCCGTTCGTCACCGAGCTGGCTCACATGATCACCAAAACCTCTTCGCCCACCAGCCTGCTTCCAGCTCACGAACAATGGTTCCAGAGTGCTCTCGAGTTCATCCAACGGCATGCGTTGTAGGAAAGGCTTCGCCAAACGCTGGAGATTGGCACTACCACCAAGCCACAGCTGGTATTGATTCACACCGCTGCCGACAAGCGCAAGCTCTGCCATGTAGGGCCGGGCACACCCATTGGGACATCCGGTCATGCGAAACAGCAAGGACTTCTCGATTTCGAGCCTGCTGAGTTGCGCATCCAGACGTTCAAGAACCCGCGGAAGAATGCGTTCAGATTCAGTGATGGCAAGCCCACAGGTGGGCAGGGCAGGGCAGGCAATGGCATGACGTGCCAGCGGTGGCGGTGCCTCCGGCGTTTTGATTCCCAGATTCGACAATGCATCACGAACAGAATTGCGCTGGGAGCTGCCGATGTTGCACAGAAGCACGTCCTGGTTAGGCGTCAAACGCAGTTCGAGCTGGTAACGATCAACGATCTCTCGAAGCCCAGCCTTAAACGCACCCTCGAGCCTCCCGCAGAGCAGAGGGATCCCAACGAACCAAATCCCAGGCTGCTGTCGATGCCAGCCGAGGTAATCGGTGAGTTTTGCTTTCGGCTCATTGCGAAGACTCTTCAACTCACCACGGAAGTAGTTCTGCGTCAGTTCGCTCTTGAACCAGGACACACCTCTGTCGTGAACGAGATATTTCATCCTGGCGTGCCTTCGGATCTGACGATCACCGTGATCACGCTGCAAGGCCAAGATCGATTGCACTAGATCAAGCACATCGTTCGCTGCGACGTATCCAAGAGGGTCAGCGATCCTCGCGAACGTTTCTTCCTTGTTGTGGGTGCGGCCCATGCCGCCACCCACGTAAACATTGCAGCCGATCAGGGCACCTGTGGCATCGGTGAAGGCCACAAGACCAATGTCCTGAGTCAGAAGGTCGACGGAATTATCTCCAGGAACCGTGACCGCTACTTTGAATTTTCTGGGTAGATAGGTGTCTCCGTAGAGCGGTTCATCGTCGCTACCTGAAAACACTCCAACATCACGCTGACGTGAACGGGCTGCCTTCACCATCCGCGAAGGATTGATTCGATAACTGAGGTCACCATCGATCCACAGCTCGAGATAAGACGCTTCACCAGCCTCGGGACTGAGAACATCCGCGATTTCATCAGCCAGCTGACGCGCTGCCGGATAAGCACCTTTGGCGTAAGGCGCAGCCGGTGCCATGACGTTGCGGTTGATGTCTCCACAGGCCGCCAGGGTGGACCCCATGTTTTCAACGATGGTTCCGATTACTTCCTTCAGATCACCTTTTGGGATGCCATGCATCTGAAAGGCCTGTCGGGTCGTTGCTCGCAGGGTGCCATCGCCAAGGCGATTGGAAAGATCATCCATGGCGAGGAAAAGCCTTGCCGGAATGCGTCCTGCTGGGCTACGCAGCCTCAGCATCATCTGCCAGGTCTTCTCTTTCCCTTTCTCTCGCTTATCCCGGTCATCTTGCTGATAGCTCCCGTGAAACTTCAGCAGCTGAAGCGCGTCTTCACTGAAGTAGGGGAGCTCATTCGAGAGTTCATCTAGCAGGGGGTCCCTCAGATGATGACTGTCCAGCTTGCGTTGCTCAGCCTTCGGCAGCCTGGCAGTGGTTGATTCCGTGGCGGATTCCACACTGGACTGACTCACCGGCAAAGAGCTGCATCAACTCTCTGAAGCTAGCGAAGCGGCTTCCAATACAGTCGCGTCTTGGACACGTACGTGCTGTGGCGAACACGTTTCTGCTTGAGATCGGCACTGAAGAACTCCCCGCCGATTTCGTTCCCTCGGCTCTTCGGCAATTGGAGCAGAGGGTTCGCAGTGATCTCAACGATTTGCGGCTCGCCCACGGTGAGCTGTCGGTGACAGGAACGCCGCGTCGGCTGCTTGTGGTTGTGAAAGACCTGATTGACTCTCAGCCGGATCTGGAAGAAGACCGCAAAGGACCACCTGTCTCCTCGGCTTTCGTGGATGGTCGGCCTGGTCCGGCTGCCATCGGGTTTGCCAAACGCTGCGGTGTAGATCCATCGGATCTTCAGCCCAGGGAAACGCCGAAAGGCCCTTGTCTGTTCGCGCAGGTCAAGACTCCAGGGCAGGCCAGTTCCGCTCTACTCGGCCAGTACGTTCCTCGCTGGATCGATGCTCTTCAGGGGCGTCGATTTATGCGCTGGGGATGTGGAGAGCAGCGCTTCAGTCGACCGGTTCGCTGGTTAGTGGTCCTCCTCGGGGATGCGTTGATCCCTGTGACTCTGGATGCGGCTGATCCTGTGGTGACCAGCGGTCGCACAAGCCGTGGTCATCGTCTTCATCAACCGCTCAAGGATGTGAAGTCCGCCGAGGAACTTCTGGCTCAACTGGCCCGAGCCGGGGTGATGGTGAATCGTGAACAACGCGCTGAAACCATCCGCACGGCAATCGCGCAGGAGGCCGAGCGCTGCGGTGGACAAGCGAATTGTCCTGAGTCACTGTTTCAGGAGCTTGTGGATCTCGTTGAAACCCCCTCAGTGTTGAAGGGCAAGATCGCGGATCGCTTTCTTGATCTACCACCGGAGGTGATTGTCACGGTGATGCAGGCCCATCAGCGTTATGTCCCACTCCTGCATCCGCAGGCAGGTTCAGACCCCCTGCAACTTCAGTCCCGCAATGTTCTGAGGCCGGAATTCCTTCTGGTGAGCAATGGGTTGGAACCAGCTTCGGACACCATTGTGAGCGGCAATCAACGCGTTCTTGGAGCCCGGCTGGCCGATGCCGAGTTCTTTCTTACTGTGGATCGTCGTCAGTCCAGTGAGCAACGGCGGGCAAATTTGGCACAGGTCACCTTTGCCGAGGGTCTGGGCACGCTTCTGGACCGTAGTGAGCGAATGAGTTGGGTCATGGACCAACTGCTGCTCGCGCTTCAACTTGAGGGGCCCATCGCCAGCCATGCCAGACGCGCTGCCCATCTCTGCAAACACGATCTCGTCTGTCAGATGGTGGGGGAATTCCCTGAGCTGCAGGGGTTGATGGGCGGTAAGTACCTTCTTGAGGAAGGAGAAGTCCGTGACGTGGCTCTGGCTGTGGCAGAGCACTACCAGCCTGCTGGTGCCGGTGATGCTCCTCCCACCAGTGATGCAGGAGCTCTGCTGGCTCTCGCGGAACGGATCGAGTTGCTGTTGAGCATCTTTGCGAAGGGTCAGCGCCCTACTGGATCTTCTGATCCTTATGCCCTGCGGCGAGCAGGCAATGGAATTGTTCAGATCCTGTGGAATCGTGGCTGGAGACTCCCCCTGCAGTCACTCTTCAAAACGGCAGCAACGCATTGGGCTGAACGTTTCCCGGCTTTCAAGGTTGAAGCATCAGCCTTGGCCAATGATCTGGGACAACTTCTCCGTCAGCGGATGGTGTCTCAGTTCGAAGAGGATGGATTTGAAATTGATTTGGTGCAGGCAGTCAGCGGTGATGGGGTCAGCACTGACCGCTTGCTGGAGGATCCAGTGGATGCAAGGGATCGCCTGCTTCTGTTGAACAACCTCCGGACTTCTGGTCGTTTGCAGGGATTGCAGGCTGTTGTCCAACGTGCATCCCGCTTAGCCGATAAAGGAGATCTGCCTTTGTCCAGCCTGTGTGTCGAAGGTGTGGTGGACGCCGAACTCTTCGATTCACCCAGCGAGGCTTCGCTGTTAGTGGAACTCGAAGCGATGAGTCCGCTCGCCGTCGCAAGAGACTACGAAGGCTTGGCTCAGAAACTCCAGGGTGCAGCACGCGCACTTGAAGCCTTCTTTGATGGTGCTGAGAGTGTGATGGTGATGGCCGATGATCCATCGATTCGGCGCAATCGCCTCAATTTGCTGGGCGTGCTGCGCAACCAAGCGTTTGTGTTGGCCCGTTTCGACAACATTCAGTCTTGAAATGGGCCGATTGCAGCTGAATCTGCAAAACGCAGATTCAGCTATGGAGTCTTCACCCAGTTGTGACGGTGGGTCGTTCCTTCGTCTCTGTTGACGATTCAGTGTGAACCTGAGCCTTGATGGCCTGAGCCGCTTCATCCGCTAGAAAATCTCCCTCCGAACGTCCCACAGCGGAAGGAACGGCGTCGTAACCAGCTGGGGCGAGGGCCTCACCCCGAAGCAAACTTCCAAGGGTGCGCAGGGTGAGTTTCACCTGTTGCCACGGATTCATCATCACCACCCTCTTGTACAGATAGCTGTCAAAGGTGAGTTTCTGTACATCTCGGTCATCGCACATTTCCACGAATGCCTCTCGCGCCGCGTCATTCCGGTAGAAAATTCGCTGGAGAATGTCGAGAACGGCGTAAGTGGCTCCGTACTTTCTGTCCCAACGCTTGAGGTACGTGGATTTGATCTCTTTTTCCGTGGGTACGCGGCTGCCGTTCGCTGAAATCTCAACGATGGCTTCGGCACACATCCGGCCACTTTTCGCTGCGAAGTAGATGCCTTCACCGGAGCTCTTGGTCACATAACCGGCGGCGTCACCAACCAGGGCCATCCGACCAACAACGCGACGGGGTCTGGGATGTTCCGGAATCGGATGAGCTTCAACTTTGATCACTTCGCCCTTGAAAAGGCGTTTGCGGGCCCGCTCACGAATTCCTTTTTGCAATCCCTTGATCAGGGACTGATTCTGTTGCATGGTCCCGGTTCCAACGGCCACGTGGTCGTATTTCGGAAAAACCCATGCGTAGAAATCGGGAGAAACGTCGGTTCCGACGTACATCTCGGCGAGATCCTCGTAATAGGTCATCTCTTCAGGAGGAAGCTTGATGCGTTCCTGGAAGGCGATGGCCACGTTGTAATCGCCAGCATCCATGGCTTTGGCGACACGGGAATTAGCCCCGTCTGCGCCAATGATCAAATCCACCTCGAGGGTTTTTAACTCACCGGTTGGTCCACCAGAGCTGTAGTCGGCGTAATGAAGGGTGTACGGACCTTGACGAGCGCTGCCCGTGTCGATCTTCTGGACAAGACCGTTGATCAGGGTTGTGCCGAGCTCGGCAGCCCGGTTGCGCATGAAAGCATCGAAGACCTCTCGGCGGCACATGCCGATATAGGCATTATCGTCGTACCCGAGTGGATCAAGCTGGATATCAACCTCCTTGTTGGAGGGGGATATCATCTTCATGTTTCGAACCTTGCGGTCGATAATCGACTCCGGCAGATCGAATTCCTCGACCATGCAAAGCGGAATGGCTCCCCCACAAGGTTTGGCATTGTCGAGCTTTCGCTCAAACAACCAGGTGCTGATGCCAGCCTTGGCAAGAATTTCAGCTGCGCAGGATCCGCTCGGACCACCTCCGACGACGGCAACTCTCAGCATCTCAGCTCACTCCGCTGGATTGTTATTGAAAAGCTATCACCGATGAGTACCGATCCGGGGGCCACCCTGGCGCCTCCCCTTACGATCGATACATCACTGCAATGAAGTCGTGTCTCCGGCTGTCGCCAGACGCAGCAGATCTCGCGATCAAAGACGCGACGATATTCCTGTAGCTCGTCGTAGTCCCGCCGCCGCTCCGAAACGTCGTCGTCTTGGCTTACTGCTTGCCAGTGGGGTGGTGTTCTCATCGTCCATTGCCGCGGTTCTGCTGATTCCGATGGTTCCAGAGTTGCTCAACGGGCCTGGAGAGCCTTCCCCAGAGCTTGTTGAAGGCATCGATGCCCAACCTTCGCGTGATGGTCGTCTCCTCGGACATTTTCCTTATCCAGAGGTGAGCCTCGACGCTCTCGTGCCGGTGGAGGCTGGGATTGAGCTTCATCGTGATGCTGCTCTGGCTCTGAATGCCATGCGTCGAGCGGCCGCCGCTGATGGCGTGGACCTGCGCCTTCTCAGCGGCTATCGATCTCACGATCTACAGAAAAACATCTTTTTTGATGTCAAATCGGAGCGGAACCAAACCGCTGCCGAACGGGCCAAGGTTTCTGCACCACCGGGATATTCAGAACACAGCACTGGCTATGCCGTTGACTTCGGGGACGGTGCTGATCCAGCCACGAATCTCTCGCAATCCTTCGAAAACACACGCGCATTTCGCTGGCTTCAGGACAACGCCGCCGTTTATCACTTCACGCTGTCATTCCCAGTCGTCAATCCCCAGGGCGTGAGCTACGAGCCCTGGCACTGGCGATTTGAAGGGTCTTCACAGGCACTGCGCGCATTCGAACCGGCGCGACGGTTGGCCGACGGTCTTTGACAGTGAACATCTCTCCAGAGCTCCTGGCACCAGCTGGAGACTGGGAGGCACTCCGGGCCGCCGTTGCTGGAGGAGCCGATGCGGTGTACTTCGGAGTTGAGATCTTCAATGCCCGTCTGCGAGCTGAGAATTTCAATCGGCGTGATCTCCCGGAGATCATGGGTTGGTTGCACGCCCGAGGGGTCAAGGGCTTCCTCACCCTCAATGTGCTGATCTTCACCGAAGAGCTCGAGACGGTGTCTGAGCTCCTTGTGGACTGTTGGACGGCTGAGGTCGATGCCCTGATTGTTCAGGACCTTGGTCTGTGCCTGCTCGCCAGAGAGCTTGTGCCTGATCTCGCTCTTCATGCATCCACCCAGATGTCGGTGACCAGTGCCGCTGGTGTGGCTCAGGCCGCCGCAGCTGGATGTGAGCGGGTTGTGATGGCCCGCGAACTCACCCTGAGAGACCTGGAACGGGTGCAACAACAGCTCAAGCAGCGCCACCTTGATGTGCCGCTCGAGGTGTTTGTACACGGTGCTCTTTGTGTGGCCTATTCGGGGCAGTGCCTGACCAGTGAATCGCTCGGTCAACGCAGCGCCAACCGTGGGGAATGCGCCCAGGCCTGTCGACTTCCCTACCAGCTCATCGTTGATGGTGAGGAGCGTGACCTAGGCGAGCAGCGTTATTTGTTGTCACCCCAGGATCTTGCTGCATGGTCACTGATCCCGGAACTTGCCAGGATCGGCATCTGCAGCCTCAAGATTGAGGGGAGGCTGAAAAGTGCCGCCTACGTGGCCGCGGTGACTGATGTTTACCGCCGCGCTCTTGACGGTGTGGTCAGTGAACCTGCCGCCATCAGCAATCAGCTTGAACTTGGTTTTTCAAGGGGCCTGACCACTGGTTGGCTTGAGGGCATTGACCATCCGGCCCTTGTTCACGGTCGTTGGAGCAAGAAACGTGGACCGTGCCTCGGTCGGCTCCTGTCGGTTCTGTCCCGTGGTTGGCTCAAGATTCAGGCTGAGACTGAGCCCCAGTGCGGTCAGGGAGTGGTTCTTGAGGTCGCTTCATCCAAGGGTGGACCGTTTCAGATTCCCCGAGAAGTTGGCGGTCGAATCATGAAGGTGGTGCCGTTAGGCGATCAGTGCTGGCGACTGATGCTTGGACCAGGCCGCATTGATACGGCGGGTCTGTGCGCTGGAGCTGCTGTCTGGCTCACCAGTGATCCCCAGTGGCAATCAACCTGGAGCCGGCGAGCCAGTCGAGAGACTCCTCCCCTTGATCTTCCGCTGTCTCTGGCGGTCAGCGGTCGCGATGGTGAACCACTCGTGCTCGCATTGGAGTCACCACAATCGCTGGATGGCCAATCATTGACCGTCGTCAGTGATCGACCTCTAGAGCCTGCGAAAGACCACGGACTGAATCGGGAGCGTCTGATGGCTCAGCTGGGGCGTCTTGGAGGAACAGGCTGGCGACTTGATCACTTGCGTCTTGATCTCCCCGAGTCCCTTTTTCTGCCGATCGGCGAGCTCAACCGTCTGCGTCGGGCTTTGCTTCAGGTGATGGCGGACGCGGGCATTGTTCCTGGGAACCCTGGGACAACACAACGCCAATGTTTGGAAGCATCCAACCGCGATGAGCGACGTCAGCTGATTCGCAGCTGCATCAACCGTCTACCGGCTGACACTGCCGATCAGACCCCTCGACTCACTGTGCTGGTGAGAAGTCTCGATCAGCTCAAGGGCTTGATGGAACTCGGCGACGAGACCCCGATTCAAGGGGTCGTTGCTGACCTGGAGCAGCCCCGAGACCTCAAGGAGGCCGTTGCCATAGCCCGGGGTTGCTGGAGTGATGGCATCTGGTTGACCGGTCCCAGGGTGACGCGTCCCGATGAGGGATGGACTCTGGAGCCGCTCCTGCGCGCCAAACCCGATGGCTTCCTGGTGCGCAATGCTGATCAGCTCGAACGTCTCAGCGACACGGGTCCCTGTCGGGGTGATTTCAGCCTGAATGTGGCGAATCCCCTAACGCTGCTCTGGTTTCTTGAACACTGGGGACTTCAACGCGTCACAGCGAGTTGTGACCTCAACCTTCACCAGCTGCTGGAGCTCTCCGAGAACGTGCCTTCCGATCGTCTGGAGGTTGTGCTGCACCAGCACATGCCTCTGTTTCACATGGAGCATTGTCTCTTCTGCTCTCTGCTGTCTGATGGGCATGACCACACGGACTGCGGTAGACCCTGTGAGACCCACACCGTTCTCCTGAGGGATCGCAGCGGCATCGAACACCCTCTGCGGGCTGACCTCGGATGTCGGAACACGTTATTCAACGGAACCGCACAAACCGGTGTTGAGGCATTTCCAGCTATGCGCGCTCGGGGCCTGAGGCATTTCCGGCTTGATCTCCTCGATGAAGATGCTGAGGCCACCAAACGGCGTGTGCAGCTTTACGGCGACGCAATCCAAGGGCGCATGCCTTCTGCTGAGGTTTGGCGTCACGAACAGATCGTGCATCGTCTCGGCGTCACCAGGGGCAGTCTTCGCGCAGATCGTGCGCAGGGAACCACATTGATCTCACGTTGAGATAGTCTTCACCGGCTGCGCCTCCGGGCGTCACAGCGACCCTTCGCCCCCTCCACGGACCCCCATGAGTGCCCAGCAAAAGGCGATTCGCAATATCGCGATCATCGCCCACGTTGACCATGGCAAGACGACCTTGGTCGACTCTCTGCTGGCCCAATCGGGCATCTTCCGCGACAACGAAGCCGTGCCCACCTGCGTGATGGACTCCAATGATCTGGAGCGTGAGCGCGGCATCACCATTCTCTCCAAGAACACTGCGGTCACTTACAACGAAACGCGCATCAACATTGTTGATACCCCTGGCCACGCCGACTTCGGTGGTGAGGTCGAGCGTGTCCTCGGCATGGTGGACGGCTGTCTGCTGATCGTTGATGCCAACGAGGGACCCATGCCCCAGACCCGTTTCGTGCTCAAGAAGGCGCTCGAACAGGGACTGCGGCCGATTGTTTTCGTCAACAAGATCGACCGGGCCCGCGTGGATCCCGAGACGGCTGTTGACAAGGTGCTGGATCTGTTTATCGAGCTGGGTGCTGACGATGATCAGTGCGATTTTCCTTATTTGTTCGGAAGTGGTTTGGGAGGATTTGCCAAACCCGATATGAAAACCGACAGCGAGAACATGCGTCCGCTGTTCGATGCGATCCTGCGTCATGTCCCGCCCCCGGTCGGTGATCCAGAGAAGCCTCTTCAGCTCCAGATCACGACCCTTGATTATTCCGATTTCCTGGGGCGAATCATTATCGGTCGCGTTCACAACGGCGTGATCAAGCAGGGGCAAAGCGCTTCACTCATCAAAGACGATGGCAGTGTCAAGAAGGGACGCATCAGCAAGCTTCTCGGTTTTGAAGGTCTGCAACGGGTTGAAATTGAGAACGCCGCTGCCGGCGATCTCGTTGCCGTTGCCGGTTTCGATGATGTGAACATCGGGGAAACCATTGCCTGCCCCGATGAGCCGACGGCACTCCCACTGATCAAGGTGGATGAGCCCACCCTTCAGATGACTTTCGTTGTCAACGACTCTCCCTTCGCGGGGAAGGAAGGCAAGTTCGTCACGAGTCGTCAGGTGCGGGACCGTCTGCAACGTGAACTTCTCACCAACGTGGCCCTGCGGGTGGAGGACACCGACTCTCCAGATCGCTTTGCTGTCAGTGGCCGGGGTGAACTTCACCTGGGAATCTTGATCGAAACCATGCGCCGCGAGGGTTATGAGTTTCAGGTATCCCAGCCTCAGGTGATCTTCAGAACAATTGATGGCACTCCTTGTGAGCCTGTGGAGACTCTCGTTATGGATGTGCCTGAAGAGGCGGTGGGCTCCTGTATCGAGAAACTCGGCACCCGAAAGGGCGAGATGCAAAACATGGAGACCGGTCAGGATGGACGCACGCAGTTGGAGTTTGTTGTGCCGTCCCGCGGTCTAATTGGTTTCAGAGGTGAATTCATTCGTGCCACACGGGGCGAAGGGATCATGAGCCATTCTTTCTTTGAATACCGGCCAATGATGGGTGACTTCGATACCCGCAGAAATGGTGTTCTGATTGCCTTTGAGGAAGGTACAGCCACGTTTTACGCCCTGAAGAATGCCGAAGATCGCGGTCAGTTCTTCATCTCGCCTGGCACTAAGGTCTACAAGGGAATGATTATCGGTGAGAACAATCGCCCGCAGGATTTGGAAATCAATGTCTGCAAGGCCAAGCAACTCACCAACATGCGATCTGCTGGAGCGGAAGAACTCGATACGCTTCAGTCTCCCGTTCAGATGACTCTCGAGAGAGCTTTGGAATATATCGGCCCCGATGAAATGCTTGAGGTCACTCCGGAGTCCATCCGTCTCCGCAAGTTGCCTGCCAAGAGGATGGCCAAGCGTTGAAGCTTGTCGACGATCCTCGTTTCGCTATGGCTCTTGAGCTCTTTAACTCAGGAGCCTGGTATGAAGCTCACGATGCCTTCGAGGAGCTTTGGCATGAGCAGGTCAATCCTGAGCGGCGCCTGCTTCAGGGAATCATTCAGATTGCTGTGGCGCATGTCCACCTTGAGAGAGGCAATGCACGCGGAGCCACCATCCTTCTCGGTGAGGGAATCGGCCGTCTGAAGGCATCACTTCCAACAGCGCTGGGGCTCGATCTCACACTCCTGCACGCTTTGGCGAGCGCTCGATTACTTGTTCTTCAAAACGATGGGGACCCAGAGCAGCTTCCGCCCCCATCCCTCTCCTCCTGTCATGATCCCGTGGGACCATGAAATCTTGATTGTCTCTTGAGACGCTCCCTTGCTTTTCAAGTCGCGTACGAAGGCTCCGATGTCATGGCTCTCTGGACCATTGGCCATTCTCTTGGCAATGGCATCGGTCGAACTGGTGCGTTCCCAGTCTTTGCCCGCACCCGTTGATGACGTCGAATCAGTTGAAGCTGGTCTGATCAGTATCGAGTCCGACAGCCAGAGCGCCGACAACCTCACCGGTGTCGTCACGGCCTCAGGCAACGTGAGAATTGTTTATCCAGCAAGGGGCATGGTTGCAACATCCCGGCAGGCGCAATACTTCAGCCGAGAAGGGAGGTTGGTTTTGAGTGGCGACGTTGATCTGATTCAGGAGGATGGCAGCACACTGCGGGCGGAACGGGTGACGTACAGCCTTGACGATGAGCGGGCTGTGGCCCTACCCGCTGAGGGCAATCAGGTGAGATCCACGATGATGATCCGCGCCAAGCAGCCTGCACAGACACCACTAACGCCATGAGTTTGAGCCTCAATGGCGTTTCCCTCAGCCTGGGAGGTCGTCCACTGGTGAGAAATCTCACCCTCAGCCTGGAACCAGGTGAAGTGATTGGTCTACTTGGCCCCAATGGTGCCGGAAAAACGACCAGTTTCAATCTTGTGATCGGTCTCCTCCGGCCGGACAGTGGGGAGGTCCTACTGGATGGTCATCCCGTCGCCAGCCTCTCCATGCCCAAGCGTGCTCGGCTTGGCATCGGTTATCTCCCCCAGGAACCCAGCGTCTTTCGCCAGCTCACGGTGCGGGAAAATTTGCAATTGGTGCTTGATCAAAGCGGACTCGCCCGATCCCAGTCCAGGGAGCGTCTTCAGCAGTTGATCCGTGACTTTCATCTTGAGCCGTTTCTTAATCGTCGCGGCTATCAACTGTCAGGAGGTGAGCGGCGCCGATGCGAGGTTGCTCGTGCTTTGGCCGTAGGTCTGGAAGGCCCCCGTTACCTGCTCCTCGATGAACCCTTCGCTGGAGTGGACCCTTTGGCCGTTGCCGACCTTCAGCAACTCATCCATTCGTTGCGGCAACGCGGCATGGGGATATTGATCACCGATCACAACGTCCGTGAAACCCTGGCGATTACAGATCGTGCCTACATCCTCACTGATGGCAGCATCCTGGCTTCCGGTCTCTCTGAGCAGGTCGCTCATGACCCGTTGGTGCGGCGCCACTATCTCGGCGAGGGATTTCAACTGTGATCGAATCCATGAAGTCCTCCATTCAACGTCTCATCCATCGGATTCCCTTGTTGGACCGTTGGTTGCTTGGTGAGCTGCTGGGTCCTCTGCTCTTCGCTGTCGCCGCTTTTACCGTTGTATCCCTCTCCGTTGGGGTGATGTTCGAACTGGTGCGTCAGATTGTTGAATCTGGTCTGCCAGTGGGGATTGCAGTGCAGGTGCTTCTACAGCGCCTGCCCAGTTTTCTGGTGATTTCATTTCCGATGGCCACACTGATGGCTTCGTTGTTGGCTTACAGCCGATTGTCCGCCAACAGTGAGCTCACCGCTCTTCGCAGCGTGGGAGTGACTGCTACGCGAATGATCGTCCCTGCTCTGATCTTGGCATTGGTGATGTCCGGATTAACTTTTATATTTAACGACGCACTCGTACCGAGAGCCAATCGCTCGGCTGAAACGACTCTCGCTCGAGCTTTAGGGAAGGCAATTGCAACAGAAAAGGGAACCAATATTGTCTATTCCCGTTTCGGTCGCCTTCAAGAAACTGATGGCACTTCTAATAAAGGCCTGGCGCAGTTGTTTTATGCCCGAAAGTTTCGAGATGGTGTGATGAACGAAGTGACCGTTCTTGATTTCACCCGCGCTGGTTTCACTCAGATGCTTGTTGCTGATCGAGCAGTCTGGAATGAGAGTCAGGCAAAGTGGCAGTTTTTCGATGGGCAGATCCTCACCCTGACTCCTTCAGGAAGTACCACTTCCGCTGATTTCGACCAATACCTCTATCCACTGAGCGCAGCACCGATCCGTATTGCCAAGTTGCCAAAGGATGCGAACAACATGACGGTGGTTGAAGCACTTCAAGCCAAGGACCTGCTGCAACAAGCAGGAGATATCAAGGAAGCACGCAGGCTGGAGGTAAGGATTCAGGAAAAATTCACCTTGCCAATGGCCTGTTTGGTCTTCGGTCTGATCGGCGCGAGTCTCGGAGCCAAACCGAACAACCGCACGAGCCGTAGTCAGGGTTTCGGTATCAGCGTTGTGTTGATTCTCGTGTATTACGTACTCAGTTTCAGCTTCAGCTCGTTAGGAGTGAAGGGCACCCTGCCTCCGCTGCTCGCGGCCTGGTCGCCGGTGTTGATCTCTCTGGCAGGTGGCGGTTTCTTGCTTCGGCAGGCCAGCCGCTGATCCTTTCCGGCAGAATTTCATTCATCCATAGTTCGTCCGGTGTCTGTTTTGGGGAGTCTCGATCTTGAATCAATCGTCTCAGAACCGGTTCTGCTTCTTGGTTTGATTGCCTTCGCTCTTCTGCTCACAGCGCTGCCGTGGAGTTTCTGGGCTCTGTCGAATGGTCGCAGCTCCAGCGCTGTCCGCTCTCTTCTTGGAATGGCCAATCTTTTGTTAACAGCGCAGTTGGTGCTGCGTTGGTGGCAGTCCGGTCATTTCCCGATCAGCAATCTCTACGAATCTCTTTGTTTCCTCGCTTGGGCTTGCACACTCACCCAGCTGCTGGTGGAGCGTCAGTGGCCCTCACCGCTCGTGGCGGCATCGGCTACACCCATGGGCCTGGGTTGCATTGCCTTTGCCAGTTTTGCTCTCCCTGATCAGCTTCAGCAGGCCTCTCCTCTGGTTCCCGCTCTTCGCAGCAGCTGGCTGGTCATGCACGTGAGCGTGATCATGGTGAGTTATGCCGCTCTTCTGGTGGGATCGCTGCTTTCGGTAGCGGTTCTTTTCACGGACCGGGAGCAGCAGCTTGAGCTGAGAAGCAGTTCTATCGGAACGGGTGCCTTTCGCCGGGCGATACCAGCGCCAGTCGGTGATGGCTCTGTGGTTTTGCAAGCTTCACCGGATCTGCAGTTGTCTTCCTTGGATTTCAGTCGCAGTGAGCAGCTCGATAGTCTCAGTTATCGAACGATCACAGTGGGATTCCTTCTCCTAACCGTAGGAATCATCAGTGGCGCCGTTTGGGCTAACGAAGCATGGGGAAGCTGGTGGAGCTGGGATCCTAAAGAAACCTGGGCGTTGATCTGTTGGCTTGTCTATGCGGCTTATCTCCATACCCGTCTCAGCCGCGGCTGGCAGGGACGACGTCCAGCTCTGGTCGCAGTCGCTGGTTTGTTTGTCATTGTTGTTTGCTATATCGGAGTGAATCTACTCGGCATCGGATTGCATAGTTATGGATGGTTTTTTGGGTAACAACAATCTCTGAGGTTTTGGTTGATGGCACGAAAGTTGTAAACGATTAGATTCGTTATAACCCTTGTCTGTGACACGCCTCTCCTGCAGAGCTTGACGTTGGTCTCTTTGATTTTGAGGACTTTCTCTATTACCACAGTGTGTTCAGATAGGTCTGAACATCCTCGTAAGACCATCCGGGAATGCGTACTTCTTCTGATGTGAATTGGCGCATCCTCCATAGCGTGTCATAGCCTTTGTCGAAGATGATGGTCTGGCTGTTCATCCCACAGCCTGTCACTGTGATTGTGTTGTCAGTTTTGTTGACTTGCATGGCTTTATTGGCACATTGATTGGACATTGGAGCGTGAATATTCCCTGCTGTCTTAACTATATTTTAAGTGCTCTGCTTTGTATGAGAGTATTCTGTGATTGCTCTTAGAGGGGCCTATATTTGTCTTGGATATTGAGGATATGGTTTTGCCTAGAACTTTTAGTACAATCTGAGTAAATTTCCGACTTGCTGGTTGTTGCTAAGTTGCATGAAATTCATGAGTGATTGCATTTTGCTTTTAAATCACTCGTCGACAAAAATTATGACTGTCCTAACGTTAAGCGCTGCACTGCTGCCAGGGCTCTGGTTCTGCCGTCGGCCGATAGGATCTTGTTTTCTCAGTTTTGAGCTAACGATGTCTTTCGTGAGAGTGTCTGTATTTGTGCACTCTTGTGAAGATGCTTGCAATTGATGCTATTCAGGAAAAGTGAAGCAAGTTTTGGTCTCAAGGACTGATTGAGAATATCGCATCGTCAATCTAGATGTTTGCTCGGCCAGCCAAGAATGGGGGACAATTCTACAGTTGTGATCGTTGTCACAAACATAGTAATCGACTTCGTAGGTCCGGTTGGTAAATGAACTTTTTGCCGATGAGGAAATTGGTGACTGCTTTGAAGTCATTGATCCTTGACTCGCTGACTTCAAGCTAATGGTTTCCAGTCGTTCGCAATTGTGCTTGATGTGACGGATGCGTGTGAACTTTAATGATGAATAAAATGGGCTTCTCCCAGGAAAATCAATATGTTCCTTGAAAGGTATTGACTACTGCAGTTCCTGTCGAGAAATCACCCCATGCTTGGTTTTCCAAGAAACCGCTTCATGGAAATTTTTGTTGGTCTTGCAATTCTTTTGCCTCTGTCTGCACTAGCCATCCAAGCCAGGGAAGCAGACAGCGACGACGATCATTGCGATTTCCTTTGATTCAGGGGTTCCCACTGATGACTCACCGAGCAAGGTGAACCATCAGTGGGACCAGCTCACGACGGCGTCAGACCAGAACAGCTTCCGGTCGCTTGCTGTCACGAATGCCCTGGATGGCAGCGGCGTAATCAGGCTGATTGAAGACTCCAGAACCGCTCACGATGGCGTTGGCACCAGCTTCAATCACTTTCCAGGCATTTCCGCCTTTCACGCCACCATCCACTTCGATCCAGGGATCTACACCTTTTTCCTCACACATACGTCGCAGGTCACGAATCTTCTGAACCTGATTGTCGATGAAGCTCTGGCCACCGAAACCAGGGTTGACGCTCATGATCAGCACGAGATCGCACAGTTCGAGGCAGTATTCAAGGGTGCTGAGCGGTGTGCTGGGGTTGAGAACAGCACCAGCCATCTTGCCGAGATCCTTGATCTGAGCAAGATTTCGATGCAGGTGAGGGCAGGCCTCAACCTGAACAGAAATGATATCGGCGCCGGCTTTGGCGAAATCTGCTACGTACTTCTCAGGCTCGACGATCATCAAGTGCACGTCTAAAGGCTTGGCCGTGACCGGTCGAAGTGCGTCAACGATCAGGGGACCGATCGTGATGTTCGGCACAAAGCGGCCGTCCATCACGTCAACGTGAATCCAGTCCGCACCGGCTTGGTCAACAGCTTTGACCTCCTCGCCGAGTCGTGAGAAATCCGCTGAAAGAATGGATGGGGAGACCACCAGGGACTTGGTGCTCATGACGAGAAGACTGCTGAGACCCAGTGATTGTAAGGAGTGCGGAAGTCGCTGATACAGTTAGCCGCGCTTTTGAGTGATAAGCCCAGTGGCACCAAGCCCAGTGAGCTGACACTCTTCGCATCCAGTTCCCCCGCCGCACTCCCGTGGATCGCACTCTCATCCAGGAAATTCTCGAGGTCGTTGAGCAGGCGGCTATCGCCTCCGCCCGCCTCACTGGTCTCGGCAAAAAGGATGAAGCCGATGCTGCTGCCGTTGAGGCCATGCGACAGCGCATGGGAACAATCCAAATGCAGGGCCGCATCGTGATCGGTGAGGGCGAGCGTGATGAGGCTCCCATGCTCTACATCGGCGAAGAGGTCGGCAGCGGCACTGGTCCTGGTGTCGACTTCGCCGTTGACCCCTGTGAAGGTACGAATCTGTGCGCCAACAATCAGAGGGGCTCGATGGCCGTCCTGGCTGCTTCTGATCGTGGTGGCCTTTTCAACGCTCCAGACTTCTATATGAAGAAGCTCGCTGCACCTCCGGCTGCGAAAGGCAAGGTGGATATCCGCAAATCGGCCACTGAAAACATCAAAATCCTCAGCGAATGCCTGGGGATGGCGGCCAGTGAGCTCACCATCGTGGTGATGGATCGTGCTCGCCACAAAGATCTGATTGCTGAGATCCGCGCCACCGGCGCCCGTGTTCAGCCCATTTCAGACGGTGATGTTCAGGCTGCGATCGCCTGTGGATTTGCTGGCACAGGAACCCATTGCCTGATGGGCATCGGTGCTGCTCCTGAGGGCGTGATTTCTGCGGCGGCCATGCGCGCCCTTGGCGGCCACTTCCAGGGTCAGCTCGTTTACGACCCCGCGGTTGCTCAGACCAAGGAGTGGGCGGATCTCACCAAGGAAGGCAACCTCGCCCGCTTGGCTGAAATGGGCATCGCCGATCCCGATAAAATTTATGAGGCTGAGGAATTGGCCTCTGGTGAGCATGTGGTGTTTGCCGGCAGTGGCATCACTGATGGCCTCCTATTCCATGGCGTTAAGTTCGAGTCGGACTGCACCCGAACGAGCAGCTTGGTGATCAGCAACCTGGATAACACCTGCCGCTTCACCAACACGGTGCACATCAAGGACGGCGCCCAGAGCATCGCGCTGAGCTGACCTCTTTTTCACGCAACAAGGGATTTCTCCATGCACATCGCCGTTGTCGGCCTCAGTCATCGAACGGCACCGGTTGAAGTGCGCGAAAAGCTCAGCATTCCTGAGCAGACCATGGAGGAATCCCTTCAGAACCTGCGCGGTCATGACCAGGTGCTGGAAGCTTCGATTCTCAGCACCTGCAACCGTCTCGAGATCTACACACTGGTGCGCAATCCCGAGTTGGGAATTAGTGCCGTTAGGGAGTTTCTCAGTGGACATTCCGGTCTGGAGACCAGGGATCTAAAACCCCATCTCTTCGCTTACCACCACGAGGATGCTGTCGCGCATCTGCTGCGTGTGGCTGCTGGACTCGACAGTCTGGTGCTCGGCGAAGGCCAGATCCTCTCCCAGGTCAAAAAAATGATGCGTCTGGGCCAGGAGCACAAGTCCCTTGGCCCAATTTTGAATCGGCTTCTCACCCAGGCCGTCAGTACCGGTAAACGCGTCCGCTCGGAAACAAATCTCGGCACAGGAGCCGTGTCGATCAGTTCCGCTGCTGTTGAATTGGCCCAGCTCAAGCTTGGTCAGACCCGCGGTCTCGACGAGCTTGTCACGCTTGAGGATGAGCAGGTCGCCGTCGTCGGTGCAGGCCGGATGAGCCGCCTGCTACTGCAACATCTCCAGGCCAAAGGCGCTTCCGGTGTTGTCCTGCTGAATCGAACGGTCGCGAGAGCCGAGGCCCTTGCTGCAGATTTTCCGAGCCTTCCCGTCCAGTGCAGACCGCTGAAGGATCTTGATCTTTGCTTGAGCACTTGTTCTCTGGTCTTCACCAGTACAGCCGCTGACGATCCGATCATCGATGCCCAGCGTCTATCCACCTTGAACCGCAGGAGCTTACTTCGTTTAATCGACATCGGAGTGCCACGCAATATCGCAGCGGATGTGGTGGGACTCGGGGGCGTTGAAGCCCATGACGTCGACGACCTCAAAGAGGTGGTGGAACGCAACCAAGAGGCCCGACAGCAGGTGGCTCGTGAAGCCCAGGGGCTTCTGGACGAGGAAAGTCGGATGTTCCTTGAATGGTGGGACTCGTTGGAAGCCGTCCCAACGATTAACCGTCTGCGCTCATCGCTGGAGTCCATCCGTTCTGAGGAATTGATGAAGGCTCTCAGCCGTATGGGTCCGGATTTCTCAGCGCGGGAACGCAAAGTGGTCGAAGCCCTCAGCAAAGGGATCATCAACAAAATTCTGCATGCCCCTGTCACCGCTCTGAGAAGCCCACAGCCACGCTCGGACCGACAAAATGCACTCTCTGTTGTTGAGCGTCTGTTCGCTCTACAGCCGGAGGAGGACAGCGACCGTTGAGGTCGTCAATCCTTGCTTTTGGCGCTGTCCAGAAGTGATTCGCACCAATCTTGGTGGATCTTCCCCTTTCCCCGGTTGAGAGAGCGAAAAGTCCGGTAAGTTTGCTCCGCAACGCCGATCTGCGGGGGCGGCATGAAGCGCGTTCTGGCCATCATTCTCGGGGGAGGCGCTGGTACGCGCCTCTATCCCCTCACAAAAATGCGGGCGAAGCCTGCAGTGCCACTCGCCGGTAAATACCGACTGATTGATATTCCAATCAGTAATTGCATCAACTCAAACATCAACAAGATGTATGTGTTGACGCAATTCAACAGCGCCTCTCTCAACAGGCACCTCAGTCAGACCTACAACCTGTCAGCCGGCTTCGGTCAGGGTTTCGTGGAGGTGCTGGCTGCTCAGCAGACTCCCGAAAGTCCTTCCTGGTTTGAAGGAACAGCTGATGCTGTTCGCAAATACCAGTGGTTGTTTCAGGAGTGGGACGTTGATGAATATCTGATTCTCTCGGGTGATCAGCTGTATCGAATGGACTACAGCCTGTTCATCAATCATCACCGCAGTACCGGAGCGGACCTGACCGTTGCGGCTCTCCCCGTTGACGCCAAGCAAGCTGAAGCCTTCGGTCTGATGCGCACCGATCAGGATGGTCGCATCTTGGAATTCAGAGAGAAGCCCAAAGGTGATTCCCTCCTGGAAATGGCCGTGGATACCTCCAGATTCGGACTGAGTGCCGATTCAGCGAAGGAGCGCCCCTATCTTGCCTCGATGGGGATTTACGTCTTCAGCCGCGATACCTTGTTTGATCTGCTTCACCAGAATCCAACGCACAAGGATTTCGGCAAAGAAATTATCCCCGAAGCACTAGCACGTGGCGATCGTCTTAAGAGCTACGTCTTTGATGATTATTGGGAAGACATCGGCACAATCGGCGCGTTCTACGAAGCCAACCTGGCCTTAACGCAGCAACCAACTCCGCCGTTCAGTTTTTACGACGCTGAGTTTCCGATTTACACACGACCGCGCTACCTGCCACCCAGCAAACTGGTGGACTCTCAGATCACGGATTCAATCATCGGTGAAGGGTCCATTCTCAAATCCTGCAGCATCCACCACTCTGTACTCGGTGTAAGAAGCCGCGTCGAGGACGACGTGGTCTTACAGGATTCCTTGCTGATGGGATCAGATTTCTTCGAGTCTTCCAGCGAACGGGCTGTACTGAAGGAACGGGGGGGCATCCCGCTGGGTGTCGGAAAGGGAACAACCGTGAAACGGGCGATTCTCGACAAGAATGCGCGCATCGGTAGCAACGTCACCATCGTCAACAAAGATCACGTCGAAGAGGCGGATCGCCCAGAGCATGGTTTCTACATTCGAAACGGCATTGTCGTGGTAGTGAAGAACGCGTCCATTCCAGATGGAACGGTGATCTGATCACTCATTCCTGACAGAGGTTGTCCAGGTTGCAGCCGAACCCCGGTGGCATGGTCACACTGACGCCAGTGAATGGTTTGATCTGACCATGTCCAAGGCCCACTTCGGTCTGATCGGTCTCGGTGTGATGGGTGAAAACCTCGTCCTCAATGCCGAGAGCAACGGTTTCTCAAGCGTTGTCTACAACCGCACCTACTCCAAAACCGAGGAGTTCCTGTCAGGCCGTGGTGCCGGCAAGAACATTCAAGGTGCTACAGACCTGCAGGACTTTGTCAGCAAACTGGAGCGTCCTCGTCGCATCCTGATGATGGTGAAGGCGGGTGGTCCGGTTGATGCGGTGATTGAGCAGATCTCTCCATATCTCGAAGAGGGAGATCTCCTCATCGACGGTGGAAATTCTGAGTATCACGACACCGAGCGTCGTGTTGCTGAGCTGGAGAGCAAGAGTTTCGGTTTCATCGGTATGGGCGTTTCGGGTGGCGCCAAGGGTGCTCTTGAAGGGCCAAGCATGATGCCTGGAGGCACCAAAGCGTCCTACGACGCCATTGAAAGCCTGGTTCAAAAAATGGCCGCCCAGGTGGAAGACGGCCCCTGCGTGACTTACATCGGTCCCGGTGGCTCAGGTCACTTCGTCAAAACCGTTCATAACGGCATCGAATACGGAATCGAGCAGATTCTCGCTGAGGGCTACGACCTCATGAAGCGCGTGGGAGGCATGAACGGCACCCAGATGGCCGATGTGTTCGCGCACTGGAACAGCACTGAAGAGCTGTGCTCTTATCTCGTTGAGATCACCGAGGTGTGTCTGCGCACGAAAGATCCTGATGACGGATCTGATCTGGTTGAGAAAATCCAGGACAAGGCCGGGCAGAAGGGAACAGGTCTATGGACCGTGGTGAGTGCTCTCCAAATGGGTGCTTCCGTTCCCACCATCTACGCCTCCTTGAACGGAAGGGTGATGAGTTCCATGAAGGAACAGCGGATCAAGGCAGAGCCGATTCTCAAGGGCCCAGCGATCAAGCCCTTCGACATGGGCACCCCCGCCGATGGCATGGCTCCACTGATGGATGCGATGGTTCTGGCCTGCATGGCCAGCTACGCCCAGGGGATGGAGCTGATGCGCATTGCCTCTGCTGAGCACAACTACAACCTGCACATGCCTGCGATCGCTCAGATCTGGAAGGGTGGCTGCATCATTCGTTCCCGGCTGCTGAAACGCATTCAGGATGCATTCAATGCTGATCCTCAGTTGGCCAACCTGCTGATCGATCCTTGGTTCGCGGACCAGGTCAACCGCCGACTGCCTGGGCTGGCCAAGGTGGTGGCCGGTGCTGCCGAAGCTGGTATACCCGTTCCCTGCCTAAGCAGCACTCTCGATTACATCAACAGCTACCGCACCTCCCGTTTGCCTCAGAACCTGGTGCAAGCCATGCGCGATTGCTTTGGCTCCCACACCTATGCGCGTGTAGATAAGGACGGAGTCTTCCACACTGAGTGGTTGAACTGAACGCAGACTGATGACCTCTTATCGCATCGAGCGGGCTTCAGATCCTCAGGATCTGGCCCGCAGCGCCGCTGAGCACATTGGTGCTGCCATCGATTTGGCTCTGGATCAGCGCGATCGTGCTCAGATTGCTCTTTCTGGCGGCAGCACTCCAGCACGTGCTTACGACATTCTTGGTCAAGCGCATCTGCCGTGGGACCGTGTGGATGTTTTTCTTGGAGATGAACGCTGGGTCGCCGCTGATGATGAATCCAGCAATGCTCGGATGTTGCGCAACACGCTTCTGAAAGCTGGTTACCCGGGTTCACGCGCCTGCTTTCATCCAGTACCCACCGTGGAGCTGCCCACGGCAGAAGCCAGTGCGGAGGCTTTTGCTTCCCTGGTGACCAAGGTCTGTGCGGGAGATCCGCCGGTGTTTGATCTCATGCTTCTCGGACTTGGTGATGACGGCCACACCGCTTCGCTGTTTCCAGGGACGGAAGCGCCGAAGGTGCTTGATCAATGGACCACGATCGGTCGAGGCAAGGGACTCGATCGGATCACACTCACTGCGCCGGTGTTGAGTGCAGCAAGACAAGTTCTGTTCCTCGTCAGTGGAGAAGGCAAACATCAGGCACTGTCTCGCCTGATTGATCCTTCGGAATCTGCCGAACGGACTCCTGCCAAACTGGTGTCTCCGAGCACAGAGATTCTTGTGCTCGCTGATCAGGCTGCATCTCAAGGTCTTTGACAACCCCACCGCCCCAGCCCGCTTCCCAGATCCGAGTGATTGCATCTGGGGCGTCCTTTAACGCTTGGTCCAGTTTGAACGACACGATCATGGGTGGCTCAAGCCGAGCCGGCTGTCGAATCACCGATGACGGACTGCTGCTGGAAGGCGACGTGGTGAGCGAAGGCGGTGGATTCGTCAGTTGCCGTTCTCCGGTCTTCAAGCCGCCGTTGGATCTGACGGCTTACCGCGGTCTTCGCCTGTCCCTGGATGGTCAGGGGCGGAGTTTCAAGTTTGCGGTGGCCTGCCGCGATGGTGTTCTTGGTTTGACTGAGCTCATTCCTGGCGGGTTGCGATGGGTGTCCACCGTGCCGACCCAGCCGAATGGACTAACCGTGGTGGAGATTCCCTTTGATCAGCTCAAGCCTGTGGTGAGGGCAAGCCCTATCAAATTGCCACTCCGGTTTGATTCTTCCTGCATCACGCGCCTTCAGCTGCTCCATTCCCGATTCGGTGACGACGGCGAGGCCAACCCTGGCTACCGATCTGGATCCATCCAGCTCTTGATCCGTTCGATTGAAGCCTTCTGAGATCGTGTCCTGTGCGCCGCTTGAAACACTGATCGCAGCAGCGGCTGATCTCTGTCGCAAGCCGTTGCTCCATGCTGTTGTTTCAGCGGACAGTGCAACCATTGAGGATTACTGCGGCAGGATCGAATGCCGCGATGCCCATGGGATTCGTCTCGTGGACAATGATCTCGAGCTTGAGCTTTACCGCAGCGGGTCCGATCTCAATCTCACCCTTTCTTGGTTCGATCAGCCCGCACGACCGATCCTTTGGCACGGACAGCACCCGGTCTGGATGAACGGGGAGACCGGTGAACGGTGCTCAGCCCCGACTGATGGTGCTCCTCTCGAGGCATTGGCACGACGTCTCCGGGCCTTGCTGGCCTGATTCTGTGTTCAGACAGTCCCGTTGACGTCCGCGACCAGATGCAACTGATCGCGGATGGAATCAACTCCTGCCACCTTCAGCACCAACGCATCACCGGGTTCACAGCCAGTCGGACAGCTTGCAGCGATATCAAGAGCCAGGTCTTCGATACGCACCAGTCCCAAACGATCCTGGGGACGCAACCAGCGCAGAAAATCAACCGGCCAGCGCTCACTGGAGTGATGCTCGAACCAAACCTGTTGCCAGTGTCGTTGATCTTCGCGGGTCACGGCGATTCCCTCGCGAACCGCTGTTTCTATCTGTTGGAGAAGAGTCTGCAATGACTCCGTATCCAGAGGGTCGTCATGTCCATCTGGTGAGAGCATGGCGGCGAACTGCCGCTGCACCACCAGATCGCCATAGCGTCTGATCGGTGATGTGGCCTGGGTATAGGCAGGAACACCAAGGCTGAAATGAGCTGCCGGTGTGGTTCCCATCAATCCACGACTGAGACAGCGCTTGATGGCGGCGAACCGAACGGCACCGTCAGCAAGTTCCTCGAGTTGAGCCGCCGATGGAAGCTCTGCAGGCAGCTGGCTTCGGAAAGGGAGCGCCAATGCATTCTCAATGCCCTTTGTGGCGGCAACGGTGCCGCAAAGAATCATGGCTTCGGCGACCATCTCTCGGGACGGGCTGGGCTCGGTGATTTCAACGGTTGGCTGCCCATCGCGACAGCGAATCCGACCTTCCGGTAGATCCATCAACAACGCTCCGCGTTCGAGGCGCCAACGACGTCTGGTGGCCAGCAGTGCATGAAGATTGGAGAGATCGGCTTCTTCCGGTGGCGCGAAATCAATCAATTCGTCTGCATCCTCGTAGGTGAGTCGGTAACGAGGGGTCACCCAGCTACGACACATCCCGCTCGCTTTGACGTCTCCCGTGTGATCAAGATCCACCCAAGTGCTCCAGGCAGCGTTTCGCTGACCTGCTTTGAGGCTGAACACCTCGGTTGACAGGTTCGAGGGGAACATCGGCAAGATTCCCCTGGACAGGTACAAACTGCTCCCCCTGCGGCGAGCTTCGAGATCCAGAGGAGAGCCGGTTGTGATCAGACGACCAGGATCTGCGATGTGAATCCAAATCCGGAGTTGGTCATCAGCCAGTCGCTCAAGCCCCAGGGCATCGTCAATATCCCTGGTTTCGGCATCGTCGATGGTGACGCAAGTCTGATGGGTCAGATCAATGCGCTCTGAATCCCCGGGGTGATCGTCCAGGCAGCCATTGAGCACACGCTCGGCTTCAGCGATGAGCTCGGCGCTGAAGCCGTTGGTCCAGGCCGTTCCCGCGATCGAGGAGAGCTGGTGAGGATCGAGTTGGCCAAGGGTCACGAGGCGCTCGCGAACGTCCCCCCGGTTCTGATCCAGGCGCAAACTCGTCAAAGACTGACGAAGCTCTGTCGACAGGTCGTCCAGGTTGATGCTTCCAGCGGAGAAACGGATGAGCTGTTCAATCCACTCCTTGTGAAGTGGATCCAGCTCCTTGTCTCCTTCACCCTGTTTGCTGAGGAAGGCCATCCAGCGCTTGAACCGGATCTGCGCAAGGTGTTGTCGCCGGCGATCGTGACGTCGGTTTCGAATTTCTTGAAGCGACCGTGGGCTAATCCGCTCTTGCTTGATTCGAAATAAATCTTGCTCTTCAGCCTTCAGCGCTAACCAGGTTGCTGCGCAGTGAAGTGCATCACTGGTTCCGTAAACAAGATCAGCGAATTCCCCAAGCTCAGCAGTCTCAGATGATTCAGCAAGTAAGACCCATGCCTGGCCCCAGTCGCGACGCTTGAGACTTGCGAGTGCTAGGTCTTTCTCGGTGAATTCCCATGGAAAAGCCCCCAATCTTCCTGCCACATCAGAGGAGGAAGCATTGGAGGCAATCAGAGTGATCTGTCGGGCCGGGAGCAGCTGCTCTTTGGCTTTGAAACCCACGCTCAAGCGACGCTTGCTGCCCTGTACAGAGAGAACAACAGCGAGTTGAGGAGATTTCAGTTCGCTGATCCCGACGAGGTCACCGGGTTGGAAGTTGGCGGTCGCCAGAAATCAGCCCTCGGGATTCACAAATGGCAGAAGAGCCACGATGCGAGCACGTTTCACTGCATTGGTGAGGTCACGTTGCTGTTTTGCTGTGAGACCGGTCAGACGGCGGGGCAGAATCTTGCCGCGCTCTGTGATGAATTTCTTGAGCAGATCCACATCTTTGTAATCGATGGGATCACCGGGCTTGATCGGTGAAAGACGCTTCTTGAAAAAGGAGCTGGACATTGGAATGGATTTGGAGGCGAAGTTGGTACAGAAATTTCAGATTCGAAAGATCACTTGATCTCTTTGTGAATCGTCATTTTGTTGTCATGAGGACAAAACTTCTTGATCTCCAACCGCTCGGTGGTGTTCCGACGGTTTTTTTCAGTGGTGTATCGAGACACACCCTGGGAACGTTTTTCGGTGCTGGACCGGCATTCGGTGCACTCAAGAGTGACAACGATCCGGACGCCCTTGTTCTTGGCCATAAGGACGTTACGCCGCGCTTGCGAAGCGAGTGACAAACGACAACTCTACAGGGCAGCCATTCACTGATGGATCACCTTCTCAGCACGAAAGAGTTCGTAGGATCCCCCACCGACGACACGTTTCCCCATGCGGGTTTCCCTCTCCTGGCTGAAGGATCTGGTTCAGGTGAATGAACCTGCCCTTGAGCTGGGGGATCGGCTGTCCATGGCGGGATTTGAGGTGGAGGAGCTTGAGGATCTCAGCCTCTTTGCGCAAGGCGTGGTTGTGGGTCACGTGCTGGAGAAGAACAAACATCCCAATGCCGACAAGTTGAGTGTTTGTTCGGTGGACGTGGGGGCTGAATCTCCACTTCAGATCGTTTGCGGGGCCTCCAATGTGCGCGCAGGGATTCATGTGCCGGTGGCCATGGTCGGTGCCATCCTTCCGGCTGTGAATCTGACCATCAAGGCCGGTGAGCTGAGAGGGGTGAGCAGCCAGGGAATGATCTGTTCCCTCGCAGAGCTTGGGCAAACCAGTGATGTTGACGGAATTGCCATCCTCGAGGAACTCGTCCCTGAGGTTCCAGCACCGGGTGCATCGATCGCCCCAGTGCTTGGGCTCGACGACACCGTTCTTGAACTGGCCATCACAGCGAATCGACCCGATGGACTGTCAATGACGGGCATCGCCCGTGAAGTCGCTGCCCTCACAGGCGCTGCACTGTCTCTTCCTGAGACATCAGCACCCACAACAGTTGATGCACTGAATCCCAGCCCACCATCGGCCGAAGCCATGCAAACAGGTGGCATTTATGCCGTCACTGAGGTTAAGCAACTCGATGGCTCAAGCTGCTCCCCTCAATGGATTCAGCAGCGTCTTCAACGCGCTGGTGTGAAGCCGGTGAATGCGGTAGTGGATATCGGCAATCTGGTGATGCTTGAACAGGGTCAGCCTCTGCATGCATTCGACGCTGATGCCCTCGAGTCCATCTGCGGACAACCCATCACAGCATCCGATTTCGGCCTGCGTCAGGCTCGCGAGAAAGAAGCGTTCCGTGGTTTGGATGGTCGGGATTTGTCCCTCGATTCCCGTGTGCAGGTGGTGACGTGCTGCGATCGGGCTGTTGCGATTGCTGGCGTGATGGGCAGTGAGGAGAGCGGGGTCACCGATCAAACACGGCGCATCTGGTTGGAATCTGCTCTCTTCACTCCGTCCTCCGTGCGCATCAGTAGCCGAACTACGGGACAACGCACTGATTCCAGCAGTCGTTATGAGAAAGGGGTGCCACGGGAAATCACCCTGTTGGCTGCCGGCCGCGCTCTTTCACTCCTGGAATCGTTACTGGGAGCCGAAATCGGACGCACGTGGCAGTGTGCGTCCGAGCCAGGTCCAGTGCCCGTAGTTGGTCTTCGTCGGAGCGCTCTGCATCAGTTATTAGGACCACTGGCGCCTACAGATCCTGATTCAGCGGCTCAGGATCTGAGTGATGGTCAAGTTGAAGTATGCCTGAAGTCTCTTGGCTGCTCGCTGACGTCAACAGAGGACGGATGGGATGTGGTTGTCCCTCCGTCGCGTCGCCTTGACCTCCTGCGTGAAGTTGACCTCATCGAAGAGGTGGCCCGCCTTGTTGGATTTGATCGTTTTGAATCCCACCTGCCCGATCCTCTAAGCCCAGGCCGGCTTTCTCTAGGTCAACAGGCTGAACGTCGCCTGCGTCAGCGTTTGTGTTCGTTCGGCCTTCAGGAGGTCACAACGCTCTCGCTGACTCGAGCGGATGACACAGATGAGGCCAGGATTGCCATCAGCAACCCCCTCCTCGCCGAAACAAGTCACCTGCGTACGGCCCTCTGGCAGGAGCATCTGGAAATCTGCCAGCGCAATCTGCAATCTTCCCAACCCGGTTGTTGGCTGTTTGAGATCGGCAACGTGTTCTTCCCCGATGCCAGCGGGGTTCGCCAGACATCCCGCCTCGGTGGTGTGATCTGTGGTGAGCGACGGCTCTCCCGGTGGCTCAACAGTGGCAAACCTTCGCCTCTGAGTTACTACGAAGCACGTGGGCTGCTCACGTCTCTCTTTGCCTCCCTGGGACTTGAGAGCATGGATCGTCGTCTCGTAGACGACGATCGTCTCCATCCAGGCCGTGCCGCCACGGTTGTCGTGGAAGGAAAACCTCTGGGATGTTTCGGGCAGCTGCACCCATCGCTTTGCGAACACTTCGAGTTGCCATCGGAGACCTACCTCTTTGATTTCGATATGGCACTTCTTCTCAGTGCCGCCACCCGAAGCAACCGCTGGACCCCACAGTTCAAGCCTTTTTCCACCCTTCCAGCGTCGGAGCGAGATCTGGCAATGGTGGTTTCCAAATCCCTCCCGTCCGCTGATCTGTTGCAGGCCATCCGCAAGGCTGGCAAACCCTTACTGGAGTCGGTCGAACTCATTGATCGCTTTGAGGCCAAGCAGTTGGGTGACGACCGTTGCAGTCAGGCGTTCCGGCTGCGCTACCGCGGCAAGGACAGCACCCTCACCGATGATCAGATACAGCCGGTGCATGAGAAGGTGCGTCAGGCCCTGATCAAGCAGTTCGAGGTGGAACTGCGGAGCTGACGCGAATCATCATCACCAGACACTCGAGATGGGAGGTCTGGGGGAAGAAATCCACAGGCTTGATCTGTTCAATCCGATAAGGCCCATCAGGTCCTGCAAGTTGTTGCAGATCCCTCGCCAGGGTCGCGGGATCACAGCTCAGATAGATCAGGAAAGCGGGAGGGATCGCAAGAATCATCTGTAACACCGCCGGTGCAAGCCCCTTGCGGGGAGGGTCGACGACGAGAGCCTGGTGGTGTGGCAGGAGTTGCTCAAGATGTTCAGCGACGTCGCCATCGAGAAAGCAAACCTTTTCAAGCCCATTGCGTTGCGCATTCTCTTGGGCCTGGATCACGGAGTCTCGATTGATTTCCAATCCGACCACGTTCAAGCCTGAGGCTGCCAGCGGCAAGGCAATGGTTCCGATGCCGCAGTACGCATCGATCACGTTGGCTGATGGTGCTGACGCATGGATCCAGTCGCGAATCATCGTGACAACCTGCTCTGCTCGTGTGGTGTTCACCTGAAAGAACGTGGTGGTTCCGAGCTGTAGCGACAGGCCGCAGAAGTTCTCTTCAATCACGTCATCGCCCTGAATGCAGAGGGTCTGCTCGCCGATCACGGTGTTACTGCGCTTGGGTTGCACATTCAGGGTGACTCCCTTCAGCTGCGGCCAACGCTGCATCCACTCCGCAGTGAGTCGGTCCAGCCCTGGAAGATGATCCGTTGCCGCAACGAGTGAAATCAGAATCTGACCGGTTCGCACGCCGATCCGCAGCCCGAGGTGTCGGAGACCCGGTTCACCCCGCAAATCAGAATCCATCGGCCAGTCGGTCAAGGCCAGATCGTTCTTGATGGGCTCGATCAAGGCGTCCAGTCGCGGGTCGAGCACCGGACAATGATTGAGATTGACGATGCGGTGACTTCCTCGGCGGTAATAGCCGAGCCGAAGTCCTCCTTCACCGCGTTGAATTGGAATCAGCGCTCGATTTCGATACCCAAGGGATTCATCCTCGGGGCTGATCAAGGGCCCAGCCAAGGTCGTGACTCCTCCGATCCGCAGCAGGGTGGCTTTGAGGTGTTCCTGTTTCCATTGGTTCTGCGCATTCACGCTGATGTGCTGGAGCGTGCATCCACCGCACGCATGCGCAAGGATGCATGGTGGTCGCCTGGCATCGGGTGAGGGCTTGATGCTCTTGATCTTCTTGCCATGCCAAAGCCGCCTCTGCCGTTGCAGCAGCTGAACGCTGGCGTCCTCTCCGGGAATCAGTTCTGGGACCGTGATCACCCAGCCATTCCAGCGTGCGATCCCCCGTCCCTGCTGGTCGAGATCCTCTCCCTGAACCGAGATGGTCAGGCCTGGCTTGGGTGAATCAACGCGTGATGTCATTGCAAAGGCGTAACACCCCACACCTCACATCCATGGCTGGGGTTCAGGAGCTTTAAACTTTCCCCAGCATGCCAGCCGTCATGAGCGTTGTAAGGGATCTGATCCTCAAAGCGGATGACGATCTGCGCTATCCCAGCAGCGGTGAACTGAATTCGATTGTCGAGTTTCTCAGCCAAGGCTCCGTGCGCCTTTCAGTGGTGCGAATCCTCTCTGATAACGAGAAGAAGATTGTTGATGAGTCCGCACGCCAATTATTCAGTCTTCGTCCGGAGTATGTCGCTCCTGGTGGTAACGCCTACGGACAAAAACAGCGTGCCCAATGCTTGAGGGATTACAGCTGGTATTTGCGCCTTGTCACGTACGGTGTTTTGGCTGGTAGTACCGAGATGATCGAGCAGATCGGCTTGGTTGGTGCGCGTGAGATGTACAACAGCCTTGGCGTTCCCATGCCAGGAATGGTGGATGCCATGCGAGCAATGCGTGAGGCTGCCTTGGTTCTTCTCTCTGATGATCAACAGAGGCTTGCAGGGCCCTACTTCGATTTTCTGATTCAGGGCATGCAGACCAGCACCTGATTGCTTCCTTTCATCCGTTGACTCAAGGTCCTCTAACGAGGGCCTTTTTTATTGCTCAAAACGAACACACCACAATCAACCAAATTGTAAGTCTCATATGAGACGCATAACGTGTCGCATAATGCGTCTCACAAGCGTATTGCAAGACTTCCCTGTGAGCGCGGCAGGGAGTGCTGGATTGGGCCATCAGGACTGCGTCACTGTGTCTACAGCAGGTACGCAAAGTGATTGGACTCCTGTTTGCAATGGGTTTGAAAGCTTGATTGTCTGTTGGACGAGGTGTTGATCTGGTTGGACATACAGCGGCTTTGCTATTCGGCGAATCGCTCAATCCGGCATCGGAGGCCGGCTAAGTGCGTCACTGCGTGGATAAAAACAGACAAAAAAACATTGTTAATAAGAATGTCTCGGGAGAACTAAATGAGACGCTTTAAAAGACTTATTTAGTGTCTCGTCTGTGCCGTGTGAGACTTGCCTGCTCACGTCTTGGTTGGTGTTGTTCGGTTATTCAGTTTGATCTTTTTGGCGATAGAGCTCTTTCAGCATCTGATAGGCCTCATTCAAGCGACGCATCGCTTCGGTCGATCCACCTGAGTCAGGATGCACCTCCACAGCTTTGCGTTTATAGGCATCGCGGATCGTGCGCAAGGTCAACGAGTGCCCGGCCTGGGTTGGCAGTTCAAGTTGCCGTAGTGCGCCATGCAACGTCATGGTGGATTCAAGAGTCTCAAAGGAGGTGACCTTTCGGCTGCGTTTGAACCGGTTCACAAACCGACGAATCAACGTTGGGATCCGATCAGTCACCGTTGCTGTGGCAAACGGATCTTCCAACACCGCTGCTGCAACGATCACCTGTTCAAATCGTGGTGTCTGCACAGGCCAGCTTCCACAGATCTGATCCATTGAATGCTTCACCTGAGACCAGGTGAAGGTTCGTCCCTCGCTGCCATCAATCTGCGGCCAGATATCCCTGGCCATCCAAAGCATCACAGCTTCCATCACGGTTTCACCTGGTGATGAGCCGTAAAGGTTCATCCAGTGCTGGAGTGCTGCATCACACCAAGCTTTGATCTGGATTTCGCTGATCGATGGCACCAGTGGGGCATCGACAGGAGTGTCTGTGACATCCAGGCTGGATCGAATCGCGGCTGTCCGTTTTCTGACAAACCCTGGAAGATCGATCCCACTTGCGTTGGATCCTGCAGTGCGTCGCGACGGTGATGGTTCGACGTCGATGTCATCATCACGCTCCTCTGTGGATCTGTTGCGCTGGGAACCAACCAGCACAATGGCTCTGTCTTCGTCGTAGACAGGGTCGCTGCTCTCCGAGTTGATGACCTTGCTCGTGATTGAGTCCCCATCGGACTGGGGTTCAGCCGAGGTGGTCTCACTTTCGGATTCAAAAATCTCCTCCAGCAATCGCTCCAGGCAGGCCCCCCTTGATCGGGCATGCCACTCCTTGCGCAGCTGATCGAGCCGGTCAACAAGATGTTGAGGGAGTTCGAGGCTGATCCGTTTACTTGGCATATCTACGAAACGATCTGGCCCTCAGGCCTGGAAGCCTATCGACCCTGGAGACGACGTAGCCATTCCTGCTGGGCTTTGATCGCTTCGCGATAACGCTGTTCCAGGGTGCTGTTGACGCGTTGGGGCATGATCATCGCCGGTGGCATCGGATTGAGTCCTCCACGAGGCGCAATGATGAGCGGGGGTGGCGGTGGCGGCGTGAACGTGTTGGGCTTCTGAGTGTTTTGCTTTGAGGCAGTTTTGGGTTCCGGTGTCGTCGTTGGTGTCGGTTTCGGTTTTGCTGTGATTGTCGGTGGTGGTGTCGCAGGACGAATTTTGCGCTCTTTGGCAGCAGCCTGGGCCTTGCGAGCTGCTTCCTGCGTTTCTTCCCGTTGTCTGAGCATGGCGAGCTGGGTATCAGGAACGACGCTCAGCAGGTGCCCAGGGGTTGCATCCGCTGGATACACAACACTCACTGTGACTTTGTTTAGAGACTTGCGTTTGAGATTGAGTTTGGCAATGGAAAGGCTCTGTCCTGAGCGCATTCCAACGTGAACTTCTTGATACCCCTCGTCAGTTTTGATACCGATCGACCCTCGAAACGCAGTGAATGGTGGACGCCCTGATGCCACAGGATGGCTGAGGACTAAATCGTGCGTCCCTTCACCAGAAAGATTCAAATCGATATCGAATCTAACGCCGTATGTACCGACATTATTCACTGCAGAATCCACCATTTTGGTGGTTAATGGATTGACTTGAATGTCACGAGTTCCAAAGTGATGCTTTCGGGTACTTGTGAACGGAACATGCAAAGGTCCTTGATCAAGGTCGTGTCTGATGGATGCCTTGTATTCATCACCTAGAGCGACGCCAGCAACACGAGAAAAGACTGTTCCTGCTTGAATCTCCCTCAGGCGATTGAGATAAATACGTCCGGGAGCGAGGCGTCCACGATTGAGAACTGCAATCAATTCATTCTCATCTTTCGTTTCTTCTGCGGCGACTACAGCCATCTGGAAGGGTCCATCGCTTTTTCCGTGAAGCAGTCCGTTCATGATTCCCCGAGCAGGGAGAACGCTGCTCACAATCACCTTCTTGCTGTTTGGTGGAATCACCACTGATTCGGGAAGTCGGCGATCGAGCTCACCTCGGAGAATCTGCACGGCCGTTGCATCACCTGGGCCTGTGTTCCAGGGCCTTCGACCCAGAGGCTTTACCCCCATCAGATTATTGGCTTGATAAGGGGCTTCAAAACTGTTTTTGACTGAACCCTGCTGAAAGCGAAGCGTAATCGGTGTTGATCCAGGATTGATGGCTATTGCGGCCACAGTTAGAAGTCCTCTGGCCCTACGTCCTCCCAACTTGTTGGAGTCTTCCGGGTAGTACTTATGGTGCATATGCAGGCCAAATTCACCATTGAACGTATAAGTGGCGTTCTGGAGCGGCCGATTCGTTTCTGCAGCTATGGCTTGTCCAGGTGCTGTATTGACCAGAATTCCCGGTCCCTTAACAATCTCGGGCTGGTTGGAATGCAGAACCGGAACATTATTGAACGTTCCATTCAACGGTTTGGCTCGCTGGCCTGCCATCAGCGGCACAAACGCCTGAACGGGGCGTATTTCAACAGCCGCGCCAATCCCAACCGAGACGCCAATTAGGACCAGTTGTGGAATTCGGTGAGACACGCGAGACTGGATCCTCGGGAAGGTCGCCCGCAAGGGCTCAAGTTCCAAACTTAAGCCTCAGATCTAAAACCGCCAAGTCGCCTACGACCCCGCGACTCAGATTTTCTCTCGGCAGGATGGTGTCACCAGCAGTTCATCCATGTTCCCTCCTTTTGATTGCATGCCCTGTGCCGATGCTGAGTGGCAGCACAAGCAGAAATCTCGGAAGTTGCGCATGCTCCGCTTCTGGCGCGATGGTCTTGAGCGCCAGCTTGCAGCGGTTTCTGCTGCCATTTCAACACTTGAACAGCAGATCGAACGCGATCAGTCGGCCCAGAGCTGAGGCTCGAGCTTCAACCGAAGCCTCGAAAGCCCGCGCTTGACGCGCCGCTGCATGGTCATTGCGCTAACCCCTGCCACTCTCCCCGCGGCTCTGAGGCTTCTGCCATCGAGGACAACTTCCTGGATGGCCGATCGTTCAGGGCTACGCAACGACTTCAAAGCCTCTTGAATCAGTCTTGAGCGCTCCATCTGATCGATCTCCTCGATGGTTTCGCTTTTGGTGTCTGCAACGGTCTCATCGCCGCAGTAAACCCTTCTCAGCAAGGGTCCATGGCACTGTTTTCCAGACTCGTTCATCTCCTTGTCTGACTGCAGGCGTCTTGGGAAGCGCACGACGGATGCGTTGTCTCTCAGGTAATGGAGGATGGCTCCACGGATATGCGGTCTGGCGAATGCTTTGAACGGTGTACAGCGTTCCGTGTTGAAGTTCTCCGCCGCTCGGAGCAGACCCATGAGTCCTACTTGTCTCAGATCGTCGGCATCGATTCCGCAACGTTGGGCGTAGTGCCTAGCGATCGGAGTCACCAGCTGCAAATGGTCTTTCACCCTTTGATTTCGCTGGGTTGTTTGTTTCTGCATGGAATGGTTTCGTGATCCCCTGTCTTGGCAGGGACTCATCTCATCCAGTCCTCATTCAGGACTTGCCGTCATCCGTGGCATCACTGATCGCGCTCACAACCTCTTGGAGCAGGCCTTCACCACCGTTGTGCTCTAACCAGCTCAAGTCCGAGTTCTCAGTGGCCAGTAGGTAGCCGGCGAAACCGAGAGCGTTCAGGCTGAATCCTGATGCACGCTCCTGCTTGCGCCGAATCAAGGCCAACCAATCTGGTGTGAGCAGAAGGTTGTAGGGAGCGAGTGGAGGTCGCTCTGCATCGGCATCTCCAAGGGCCAACCTCATGGCGAGGGTGCGGTAAAGGGTATGCAAGGCACGGGCCTCCTGCTCTGGGTCTGAGCAGCTCGGACGCTTCACCAAGGCGCAACTATCGATCAGCGGATCGCTACTTTCTGATGGCCGTTTTGTGTCACCTCCTTCGAGGATGCGGCGAAACCAGCTCTCGCGCGGGCAAGCTGTTTCGCTGCTTTGGCGTCGCAGCAACTGCAGATGGCGGTGCGGTTGGCTTGCTCCAGCCTTCGGCCCACTGTTGAAGAACCACAATCCGCTTGTGTCACGGTCAACCTCCACAAGCGCAGTCCAATCGGGTTGGGTCAGCCAATGCACCTGCGGCGCCCATTGCCTGGTGATCAGGAGCATGTGCCCAGTCTGAACAGGGTATTTGTTGAGGATCAGCACATGATCTGTCCCGATCACATCAATTTCGAGTTCTCGATCCCATGGGCTGAATGGATTCGGTTTGGGCCCCTCTGGTCGATGGTGTCTCGGAAGCTGCGCATTGAGTCGACGCAGTTCGAATCGTTCGCCACCAGGGCCTGGACATTGCAGTCGGGAGGTTGTTAGAGGAATCAGAGCTCCACTCTCCAGCGCCTTGCTGGATTGACTCAGCGCTGATGTCCAGAAACGTTCATTTCTCATCCGTTCTGATCCTCGCCAGTGATGCTCCGACGTAGTACTTGCCGAGGATTTCGTTGTACTGCAAGCCCTCCTCTGCCAGTCTCTGTGCACCATGCTGGCTCATGCTGGCGCCCAGGTGGCCATGGGCTTCTGCTGAGATTTCACGGGTTGCTGCATACAGGGATTCGACAAGCCCCCCCTCAAAGCTGAGCACGATCCCCCTGGTCTCAGTCGTGGCCTGGCGAGTGGATGCTGTCTTACTGGTCAGGCCTGCGTAGGCCTGCCAACGCGTTGTATCCCCCAGATTCCAGTCGGCTGTTGCTGGACGGATCACATGCACAAGGGCATAGGAGCGTGCAGCCACTGCCTGCGCCTTCAGCGCCTCACTGTTCCAGTGCGAGGGCATTTCGGCACCAACCACTGAGGCAACGTAACGCTCAAGACTGATCTGATTGATTGCAGTCCATCCCTTTCCACGGTTCAAAAGATGGATGGTTCCCTCATAGGACCTGTCATTCACTCCAACGCGTCCGCGATCGCCGCCACAGCTGATAACACCTTGCCTCTGGACGGCCAACAGTTCCATCAGCGTCCCTTTTGGGATCACCTCCCCAGAAGCACGACGGCAACGAGCTCCGTTTTGAAGCGAGATGCTGCGGGGCGGCGACTGACTCAAGAGAGCAACCTTGACCTGAGGATCAGCTGACCGGCCTGCTTCAGGACTGGCCGGAACAGTGATAGCGCTCGGTTTTGAGATCTCCTTCTCATCGGAACCATCCAGCAAGCTTTGCAGCAAGGTTTCGGTGGCTGTTGGGTCCGGCGGTGAGGAGCGGCTTGCAAACACCCACCAGAGAACCAGTGCAAGGACACTGGTGAAGGTGGCCAGTAACAGTGAAGGAGAGAACTTCATATCCGCGATAGCGGCGGCTGAATCATGCCTGAATCAAGCCAAAAAAGTTGGTCGGGCCGCGCCCTGATTGTGGGAGCCGGTGGCATCGGTGAAGTGCTGGCGTCCCAGCTGGCCGATCGCTGCCCACACCTAACGGTCACGCTCTGTCGACGCAAACCGAAAGATGCATCGGACTGGCCTCTTGACCTGGAGAATTCCGAGAGCCTCTCCTGGCTCACCCAAACGCTCTCGAATGACCACTCCCCCCTGCGACTGGTCTTCAACGCCACTGGTCGCCTGCACGGTCCCTCTCTGCAGCCTGAGAAACGTCTTCAGCATGTCCAGTCAGACGCACTGATCGAATCCTTCAAAATCAACGCAGCCGCTCCATTGCTTCTGGCTAAGGCCATTGAGCCCTCCCTGCGCCGCGACCAACCGTTTCATTACGCAAGTCTCAGTGCCAGGGTCGGAAGCATCGGCGACAACCGCAGTGGTGGTTGGTACGCCTATCGCGCCGCCAAGGCTGCCCAGAACATGATGCTTCGGACACTCAGCGTGGAGTGGGCTCGCCGCTTTCCCGAAGCCACGGTGACGTTGCTGCATCCAGGAACAACCGATACAGCTTTATCGAAACCCTTTCAGAGCTTCGTCCCGGCGGAGAAGCTCTTCAGTCCGCAGCGGGCAGCGGGTCACCTATTGGATGTCTTGCTCCAGCAGACCCCTGCGCAATCCGGTGCATTTCTGGCCTGGGATGGTCAGTCCATCCCCTGGTGAGCGTGTTCACGGAGGGTTTCTAGCGGGATCACTGCCAGAGATCCCTGTTCGGTCGCTTCAAGGCGCACAGGGGGTGCCATGCCGTCCTCCATGGCTTGTTTCCAGCGTGGTGCGCAGACACACCAGTGATCGCCAGGTTTGAGCCCTGGAAACCCGTAGGCGGGCATCGGAGTGCTCAGATCATTCCCCTGCGCTTTGCTGTAGCTGAGAAAGCTTTCCGTCATCACACAACACACGGTGTGCTGTCCGTGGTCTGAGGGATCGGTCTTGCAATGACCATCGCGGAACCATCCAGTTAAAGGTTCACAACTGCAGAGCTCGAGCACTGATCCAAGAACGTTGAGATCCGTTCTCTGATCTTCGATTTGAGCATTGCTAAGGCTGGTCATTTGGGCCCCTCAACCCCCTCAATTCTGACGAAGGAGTGCCACATTGCGCGACCAAGTGGTTGACGGATCCCGGGGGCGAGGCGTTAAAGGTCATTCAGTTATGCCTCCTCGATGGATTGGGAGTTCACTGAAGACGCGGCGTTCCTCGCCCTCTGCGATGCCTTTCGCGAAAGTGGGGAATCGTCTGCGATTGAATTTTTGGCCAATGGTGAGGGTGCCTTTCACTTTCAAGACCTTGCCCAGAACGCTGCAGGTGAAGGAATTGATCTGAGTGAGTCGAATGCTCTCGATGCCTTTCAGCAGGAAGTGATCGACACCATGGAAAAGCTCTGCCAAGACTGAACGGCAGAGCCACGCTGTCGGTTCGGGTCAGCCGAAGAAGAAGGCAATCTCCTTGGCCTTCAGACCCTCCCAGCCCGCTTCGAGCAAGCGCTTGTTGAGCGTGTCCTGGTCGAAGTGCTTGGCACCTGTCCGGACGACGCGATTGCGCATGGACTTCCGAACACCGCTGCGCTTGCGTTGACCTTCGAGGGTCATGACCTCGCGGTAGAGCGAGAGCATTGCATCAGGCAGAGGGGATCCATCGAGATCAACCCCTGCATCTATGGCCTTGTCGATGGCGTCAGGCCCGCTGAGATCCATGGTCTGAAGGAAAAGGGCCGCTGCAGTCTGCAGCAACCCGCAGCCTCAGGCGCTGAAATACCTGGCAACACTATGGAGCGCCACGAGAGCCGTGGTGCTCTGCTCGGGATGGAGTTGATCGCTCTCGTCCATGCTCAGGCCGATTCGTTCAGCACCAAGCCAGAGCAATTGTTGGCGGGAATCGGCCACATTCGGGCAGGCGGGATAGCCGAAGGAATAGCGGCTGCCGCGGTAGCGCTGAGCCAACACATCCCTGAGAGGCATGCCATCGGGATCTGCGAAACCACATTCCCGACGGATCCGGGCATGGGTCCACTCCGCCAAAGCCTCAGCCATCTGAACAGCCAGTCCGTGGAAGAACAGATAATCGCTGTAGGAATCTGCTTCAAAAAGCTTCTGAGCGAAGACGGAGGCCTTTTCGCCCATGGTGACGGCCTGCATTGGCAACACATCAGTGGGGTGCCCACTGGAGAGATCGCGATAAAAATCTGCAATGCAGTAGCGATTGCCGCTGCGCTGCCGAGGAAGCGCAAATCGCCCTAGTTCATCGTTTGAATCGGGATCAAAGACAGCAACGGCATTGCCGTCACGGCCACACGGGAAGTAGCCGTAGGCCACAGCTGGTTGCAACAGATCCTCATTCAGCGATCGCTCCAGCCAGGTCTGCAGGATTGGCTCAGCTTTTGCTTTCAGATCTGCTTCGTAGTCTTCCCTCGATTGATCCTTGGCTTTACGCATTTGCCATTGGCCGGCAAACAGCGCTTGACGATCGAGATAGGCAATGACTTCCCTCAAAGGGATCTGTTCAGCACCCTGCAGCACCTTGGAGCCAAGAAATTCCGGACGCAAAGGAGGTTCTTCAGGAACGACATCCGAACGTTCATCTGTTACTGAAAGTGCGGCTGCTTCTTCACTGGCTGACGCAGGGCCTCCTTCATTTGAACTCTCCTCGGATGATGGTTCGTTGTCACTTCCGAGGCTGATCCCCTCGGGTGTGCCGTTGAGGAATCCCTTGAGGTTGTCCCAGTGCCCCTGCTTGCGCGCATCCACGAAGGCATCCATAAAACGAAGATCGGTGAATGCATCACGCCCGTAAATCACTTTTCCGTTGTAAACATCGCTGCAGTCCTTATTGACAAACCGTGGCGTGAGAGCAGCACCCCCTAAAACCACAGGGACGTCAATCCCAGCATCATTGAAGGCCTGCAAATTATCCTTCATGAAAGCAGTAGATTTCACGAGAAGACCACTCATTGCGATGCAGTCAGCTCCATGCTTCTGTTGAGCTGAAATGATCGCCCCAACATCTTGCTTGATTCCTAAGTTGATGACCTCATAACCGTTATTCGTAAGAATGATGTCAACAAGATTTTTGCCGATGTCGTGAACATCTCCTTTGACTGTGGCGATTAAGAATTTCGCTTTAGCGCTGCGCTTGCCTTCACTTTTTTCCATGTGAGGCTCGAGGAAAGCAACAGCAGCTTTCATCGTTTCAGCAGACTGCAGTACAAATGGAAGTTGCATCTGGCCTGAGCCAAAGAGCTCTCCCACCACCTTCATGCCGTCAAGCAAGAACGTGTTCACAATGTCGAGAGGTGGGTAGGTTTGGAGCCCTTCGTTGAGCGCATCCTCGAGGCCAATCCTCTCTCCATCGATGATGTGTTGCTTGAGCCTTTCTTCAACAGGGAGATCAGCAAGTGAAGGGCCTGAGGCCCTTGCATCCTTTGCGCTGACGCCTTCGAACAACGTCGTGAGCTTGGTCAGCGGATCATAAATGCAGGCGTCGCCGTCAAAGCGACGCGCGTCATTGATCAAATCGCGGCACACCTGCTGGTGATCGGCGTCAATTTTGACAAGCGGGAGAATTTTCGCTGGTGAAACGATGGCAGCGTCCATGCCCGCCTCACAGCAGTCGTGAAGAAACACTGAATTGAGGGTGATTCGGGCAGCTGGAGACAGCCCGAAACTCACATTGGAGACACCGAGAACGACATGAACTCCAGGAAGTTCACTACGAATACGACGTATTGCAGCGATGGTCTCTGCACCGTTGCGACGATCCTCCTCGATTCCGGTTGAAATAGGGAGTGCAAGCGGGTCGTAAAAAATCTCTCTTGCGGGGATTCCGAATTCAACGGCATCGCGATAAGCACGCTTGGCAATGGCAACCTTCTTTTCAGCAGTTCGAGCCATTCCGTCTTCATCGATCGTACCGATTACCACACCGGCTCCATACCGCCTTGCCAGCTCGAGCACCTTGAAGAAGCGTTCATCGCCATCTTCGTAATTTGTTGAGTTGAGAATGCATTTTCCACCGGCCACCTTCAAGCCAGCTTCCATCTTCTGCCACTCGGTTGAATCGAGCATGAGTGGGAGATTCACATTGGTGACAACTCGCGTCACCAGCTCATGCATGTCTTTCTCTCCGTCCCGTCCCACGTAGTCCACATTCACATCAAGAACATGGGCGTTCTCTTTCACCTGACCACGCGCTACTGCAATGAGACCATCCCAATCTTCTTCGTTGAGGAGTTCGCGGACCTTCTTCGAACCACTCGCATTCAGTCGCTCACCGATGATCAGAAAGGAGTTGTCCTGGAAATAGGGTGTTGCTCCGTAGATCGATGACGCCGCCGGTTCATAACGCAGTTGCTGACGTTCAAGATGACGAGTGCGCACATCGCGCTGTGCGGGTTTGAGTTCTTCCGAGATTTCAGATAGTGCCTTGATATGAGCCGGCGTTGTGCCGCAACAACCACCGATTACTTGAACCCCTAGGTCTTCCACGAAATGCATCAACTGCATCTTCAGCTCTAGGGGTGTAAGCCGGTAATGGGCCACACCACCGATGTTTTCGGGCAGCCCTGCATTGGGGATGCAACTGACCACGAAGGGTGAGTACTCCGAGAGGTATTTGATGTGTTCTTTCATCTGCTCCGGGCCCGTGGCGCAGTTCAGACCCAGAACATCAATAGGGAAGGGCTCGAGAATCGACACCACAGCTGCAATGTCGGAACCAACCAGCATGGTGCCGGTGGTCTCCATGGTCACCGACACCATCAGGGGGCGGCGTTGGCCGCTGGCCTGGAAGGCCGCTTCCACCCCCTGCAGGGCCGCTTTGATCTGCAAAACGTCCTGACAGGTTTCAATGATGAACAAATCCACATCACCGGCGAGCAATCCTGCGGCTTGTTCCTTGAACGAGTCACGCAGCGTGTCGAAGTCGATGTGCCCCAAGGTCGGCAGCTTTGTTGTCGGTCCCATCGAACCGGCCACGAACCTGGGCTTTCTCTCGCTGCTGTATTGATCCGCCATCTCACGCGCCAGCTCCGCGGCACGGCGATTCAGCTCAAAGGCTTGATTCTCCAGTCCGTATTCCGCGAGAACCACCGAGGCGGCCCCGAACGTGTCTGTCTCAATCACGTCGCATCCTGCGTCGAGGAACAGACGGTGAACGGCCTGCACCGCATCTGGACGAGTAATCACAAGATTCTCATTGCACCCTTCAAGGGCTTCCCCCCCGAAGTCGTCGGCGGTTAGGTCCATCTGCTGCAGCGATGTCCCAGTCGCACCGTCAAACACCAGAACAGGTTTGGAGGGATCGTGAAGACGCTGTAGGAAGCGGGAGGTTGCAGTACCGGGTTTGCTCTGAACTGCCTGCATCTCACCAAAACCGTTGAGATCATCCTAAGAACCGCAGCGCGCTTCCTCGGTCAGCCCACGTTCCTGCCACTGAGAGAAACGGTCAGGAATCCAGCTCGATGCGTGTCACCCAGTGACGGAATTCCTCGTCCCGGCCTTCGGTGATGGCGATCAGCCGTTGACGCAAGGCATCCATGACGGGACGTTGATTGGAGAGAACCGTGGATTCCAACTGACGGATCGGCGTGATCTTGGCAGCCGTTCCGGTCAGGAACACTTCATCAGCGATAAAGAGCTCTGTCTTGTCGACCGGTCGCTCGATCACGTTCAGTCCCATCGATTTCGCCAGTTCGATCACGCTGGCGCGGGTGATCCCCTCAAGGATGTCCTGATCCACTCCAGGTGTGATCAGATCGCCATCCCTGACGATGAACAGATTCATCCCGCTGGCTTCACTCACCTTGCCACGGGTGTTCATCAGCAGTGCTTCGTCGAATCCGCTGCTCACGGCCTCCGTCTTGGCGAGTGAGCTGGTGATGTAGGCACCGCTGATTTTTCCCCTCAGTGGCAGGGACCGGTCTTCCTGCCGTGTCCAGCTGCTGATCCTGCAGCTCACACCCTCTGGTGACAGATAGTCGCCGAGTTCGAGGCCATAGATCAGGAAATCGGTCTCGATGTCGTGAAGCCTGGGAGCGATCCCGAGATCGCTGGTGTAGACGAAGGGTCGTAGATAAATCGGTGTTGCGGGTCGATTGGCTCTCAACATCGTCACCAGTGCATCCATCACCGTGGCCTCACTCAGATCCGCCAGCAGGAGACGGGCGCTTTGAGACAGCCGACGTGCATGCCGTTCTGGTCGGAACAGCAGCATGCCTCCGGGCTTGGAGGGATCTGGAATCGCTCGCATCCCGCCAAAAGCTCCAGTCCCGTAGTGCAGAGCATGGGTCGCTACCGAGACCTTGGCTTCCTCGAACGGAACGCAGCGTCCCTGGAACCAGGCATAGGGAAGGAACTGATGCATCGATGACGATCCGATGATCAGATCTTCTCACTTGCGCGCACCGGGGAGTCCATCACTCGGGACAATGGGCTGATGCATCGTTTAACCAGTCTCCCCGGAGGCGATACCGACGATCCGGTTGCTTATGTCGAGCAACCGAGCGCTGAAGTGCTTTTTCTCAGCAGCGCCAGTACGGATCTGTCTGCCCTGGCAGGATTTTTGGAGGGTTCTCGCTCGAAGGAATGGGATGGCCGGATTCGTGCACTCCCGCTCGATGCCCTGAACCATCCTGCACAGATCGATCACTATCTCTCAAATTGCACATCGCTCACACGCCTGATCGTTGTGCGCCTCCTCGGAGGACGGGGGCATTGGTCTTACGGATTGGACCAGTGCTCTCTCTGGGAATCCGCCAGAACTGAGCGGAGACTTCTCGTTCTTGCTGGAACCGCCGATCAGGATCGCGAGCTTCACAGCCTCGGATCACTTCCTGAAGGTCTCTGCGACGCCATGGCTCTTCTGCTCCGAGAGGGTGGAGCAGACAATCTGGACATCTGGCTGTCGGGTCTCCGTTGGATTCTCGAGAGCGATCCCGACCGATCGGGATCCCTGGCACCACCGTTGCTCACGGCAGTTCCCACTCCTGATCCTGATCCCTACGACTGGCAGGAGGAGTCGGGCATACGGGTCGGCGTGCTCCTCTACAGAGCGCATCGCCAGTCTGGTGATCTGCTCTGGTGCGATGCACTGCTGAGCGTTCTTCGCCAGCGCGGACTCTCTCCCCGAGCTCTCTGGGTGAGCAGCCTCCGTGACGCCGCTGTGCAGGAGGCCGTCCAACGGATGTTCAGCCATCAGCAGGTTGCCCTGGTGATCACCACGACATCCTTCGCATCGGTTCAGTTTTCGGAAGCTGGTCTGGGCGCTCCGCTCTGGGACGGTCTCGATTGTCCAGTCCTTCAGCTCCTGAGTTCATCGCGTCCACGCAGTTCCTGGTTGTCGTCGTTTCAGGGTCTTGATCCCATCGATCTCTCTCTGCAGGTTGTTCTTCCTGAACTGGATGGGCGGATCACGACAAGAATCGGCGCTTTCCGTGAAGTGCTCAAAGCCGACGATCGGCTTTGCACGGCCGTGAAGCGACTCGAACCCGACAGCGCAGGGATCAACTGGATCGCTGACCATGCCCTCGCCTGGGTCGATCTTCAGACGACCGGTTCAAGAGAACGGCGCCTGACGCTCCTTTTGGCCAACTATCCAGTCCGCAATGGACGTTTGGCGAACGGTGTGGGGCTCGATACCCCAGCCAGTTGCCTGAACATCCTTCGCTGGCTGCAGGACGAGGGATTCGATCTTGGACGTCAGCCCTTGCCCCAGGATTCCGATGCTCTGATGGCGATGATTCTTGCCGGGCGAACCAACGATCCGGAGAGTCATCTCAGGCCTCCCCTGACCCACCTCCCGCTCGAGACCTATCTGAGCTGGTGGTCAACGCTTCCGCAAGCGGCCCGCGACGTGATTGAACGCCGCTGGGGGCAGCCGCGTAGTGCTGAAGATCTCGATGCCGACGGATTCGCCATCCACGGAATCCGATTCGGAAAGGTCACCGTGCTGGTGCAACCGAGTCGTGGGTATGACCCGGAGCAGCTCAGTGATCTCCATTCACCGGATCTTCCTCCTCCCCATCGCTATTTGGCCCAATACCTCTGGTTGCGCCTTGTGGAGCGCTGTCAGCTGATGATCCATGTGGGCAAACATGGAAGTGCCGAGTGGTTACCGGGTAAGTCCGTCGGACTCAGCGCGTCGTGTGGCCCTTCCCTGGCCCTTGGTCCAATCCCCCATCTCTATCCCTTCATCGTCAACGACCCGGGTGAAGGATCCCAGGCCAAACGTCGCGGCCATGCCGTGATCATCGATCATCTGACCCCTCCGCTTGGCAGGGCTGGATTACACGGATCCCTGCTCTCTCTTGAATCACTGCTGGATGAGTACATCGAGGCGCGTCAGCTCGGCGCGTCCCGCTGCCGCGCTCTGGAACAACAACTCAGTGCACTGCTCGTTGAATTGGATTGGCCTGGTCGTCCTGAAACACTCGATGCGGTCTCCGAGTCCTCACACTGGAGCGCAACCCTTGAGCAGGTCGAAACCTATCTCTGCGAGCTGAAGGAAGCCCAGATCCGCACCGGATTGCATCGACTGGGTGAACTGCCCTCATCAGCATCGCTTCTCGAACTGCTGATCGCTATTGCTCGAGCTCCTGTTGCAGACCGACCGGGTCTCACCCAATGGATTGCTCGCGAGTGCAAGCTCAGTGTTGATCCTTGGGGCGATGAGGACGGACAGCTCCTGGTTGATCACGACAGAACCGTTCTGCGTGCCCTGGGTGCGCCAGCCTGCCGTCGGGTCAGTGATGCGGTTGAGTGGTTTGAGGGGCAAGCGCAACGGCTGTTGCAACGGTTGCTGGGTCTAGAGCTCGAAGCTTCAGGCGATGCTTCGTTCGCGCTGGCTGATCCGCTGATCCGCGTTTTCGAGGGACCATCGCTTCCTGCACCGCTTGAGTTCATCAGGACGGACCTTTGGCCTCGACTTCAGCACTGTGGGACACGGGAACGAGATGCCTTACTTGCTGGGATTTCAGGGCGACGCGTATCGAGCGGTCCGTCCGGAGCACCCACCCGGGGACGGGATGACGTGCTTCCAACAGGACGTAACTTCTACTCCGTTGATCTGCGTGGACTGCCCACGGAGGCAGCCTGGGATCTTGGTCGGCGCAGTGCCGAACAGGTGGTGGAGCTCTACGAGCTGGAGCACGGTGAACCGTTACGCCACCTTGCCTTGTCGGTGTGGGGGACAGCGACCATGCGTAATGGTGGGGAAGACATCGCCCAGATGTTCGCCTTGCTCGGCGTCCGCCCTGTCTGGGACGGGCCGACCCGTCGGATGGTGGATCTCGAGCTGATACCCCTCACCTTGCTTGAACGGCCGCGGGTGGATGTGACTCTGCGCATGTCCGGATTGTTTCGGGATGCCTTTCCCCAGCTTCTGGGCTGGGTGAATCGTGCGCTCACCCTGGTTGCTGGACTGAATGAGCCGGACTCGGAGAATCCCCTGGCTTATCTCACCCGATCGGAAGGACCACAGTCCAGGCTGTTCGGTTCAGCACCGGGAGCCTATGGAGCCGGTCTTCAGGCTCTGATCGATTCAGGTCAGTGGGAGCGGCGGTCTGACCTGGGCGAGGCTTATCTCGCCTGGAGCTCCTGGCGTTACGACGGCGATGCCGTGGGCCATGCGGACCGAATTGGTCTTGAACAGGCTCTTCGCTCGGTGCAGGTGGTGCTCCACAACCAGGACAACCGTGAACACGACCTCCTGGATTCCGACGATTACTACCAGTTCCAGGGAGGTCTGGCCGCCGCTGTCGAGCAGGCCGGTGGTCAGACACCCAGCCTTCTGTTCGCAGATCACTCTCGTCGCGAACGTCTGCGCATCCATGGCCTTGAACGGGAGATCGACAAGGTTGTCCGCAGTCGTCTGCTCAACCCCCGTTGGATCGAGGGGATGCAACGGCATGGGTATAAAGGGGCCTTCGAAATGGGTGCCAGCCTCGACTATCTCTTTGCCTACGACGCCACAACAGGAGCTGTTCCCGATTGGTGCTACGCCCAAATTGCGGAACATTGGCTGCTGGATGACGACGTTCAGGCGTTTTTGCAGAGAGTGAATCCCTGGGCTCTACGGGACATGGCTGAACGGCTGCTCGAGGCATCCCATCGCAAGCTGTGGAGCAATGCAGATGATTCCCTCCTCCAAGGGATCAAAGCATTGCTTCTGGCGGCTGAACGAAGGGTCGAATGCGGTGGTGGCTTGTACGAATGACGTACTGGTCAGTTGTTGAGGTCGCGGACCATTGCACGGAACGGATCGATTGAGCCGGGTTTGCTGCTTGGAGCGGCGCCACCACGAGTCGGGACTGGTTCTTCCTGAGGCTTGAGTTCTTCCTTGCGTGCAACGGGCGCGGAATCAGGCGCACTGGGAGTATTGACTCCAGATGCCTTCAGAGCACTGCCTTTGAGCTTTTGATCCAGCTCCGTCTTGGTCATGGTCTCGGCGAACGTCTTTTTCACCGGCTTGGGAATCCCGTCCTTGATCAAACTTTCCATGGGCTTTTCAGCCTTCCGATCCCCGAGACCATCGCTGCGTTTGTCCACCTTGAGATCGAGGGCGTCCACCTCAGTGACGAGTTCTTTGCCGCCAGGGTTATCAAGCGTGCCGGGGAAGGTACGACGGATGGTCTTGGCTTCCCGCATGTAATCCCTGTTCCCAAGGGTCGAGGAACTGTCACTATCGAGGTAATAGGCCTCGGGCTTGGGTTTTGCCTGCTTGGGTCCGGTGGCCTCACGGGTCCGATCGGAATCGGAGGAACCGGAATTGAGCAGACGGTCGAAGAAACCCATACCCGAGATCAGGGACGTTGGTTGAACTTAGCGACCTCTTAGGTCAACTCCGTGGCTGTCGGTTCCACACGTACGCAAAAGGCCAAGGTTCTTCAACTGATCATCGATCTGTTCACAGACCATCGGAGTCCACTGCCACTGCGTTTGCATGTCGTAGTCGTACCAGGCTTCGCCACCATCGATTCCCAGATCGGCAGCGGCATTGATCAGGTCACGGAATCCCAGCCTGTAACGCGCTGGATGAGCCAATACGGCCAGTCCACCAGCCTCGTGAATCGCTTTAACAACGGTGTCGGCACGCAACGCTTCACCGACGGCTGCATCCCCGTGGTTATAAACCGCCAGAGCTCGATGCCTCGGCTCGAAGCCGAGGGCCAGGACGTGCACCAAGCAACCGCGCAGAGTGCAGCTGATTTCCATTCCAGTCCAGAGCGTTGGTGCTGGATGGTCCAGCTCTTTTTGGGCCTCTAGCCAACTCTGCATGGGCAGGTAGGCAGCAGAGGAATGGTGATCTGTCACTGCGAGGTGACGCAGTCCATGACTGCTTGCTTGTTGGATCAAATCCTCTGGTCGAAGACTCCCATCACTGCAGATGGTGTGACAGTGAAAATTGAGCTCGTCAGGACAGCTCAAAGGGCCGACTGTCTCTAAGACCGCGCGGAGAGGATGCTGCTCAGCTGGCATGACCAGACTCCGCAGCGATGGATTCAGCTTTCAGCCGGCGCCACCGGGCATAGAACTGAATGGAAGCAGCCATGAAGACCACCAGACCCACGATGAACCAGGTGGCTGCACTGGTTGGGAATTGTGATTTGAAGACCACAAGCATCACCACGATCACCAAAAGCAGCGTTGGCAGTTCATTCAGGGCTCGTAACTGTTTTCCGCTCCACTGACAGTGACCTGCCTGGAGTTGTCCCATCAGCCGGTAACAGAACCAGTGATAAACAAGCAAAGCGGCAACGAACGCAAGCTTGACGTGCATCCAACCCTGTTGCAGCCAGGTCGGTTGAGCCACCAGCAATCCGATCGCCATCGTGACCGCCACGATCATCCCCGGGGTTGTGATGATGTTCGCCAGTCGCTTTTCCATCAGCCCGTACTGGCTTTTGAAGGCCAAGCTCAGGTCTGGATCCATCTCATCGGCCTCCACGTGATAGATGAAGAGACGCACGAGATAGAAGAGGCCTGCAAACCAGACCACGACACCAACGATGTGAAGGGTCTTGAACCAGAGATAGGCCTCGGGAGGAAGCGTCATCGCTAGGGAAGGACTGAAAGGGACCATAAGCAGGCTTCAGGCCAGCCCGTCAAGAAACTCGGACGCGCATCGCTGGTGAGCCAGGAGAGTTTCTGGATCCATGCGATCAAGGTTCCTTGCCATCATCGCCAGTCGGTATTGCTTTCGGAAAAAGTCTTCGTGGCGCTTGATGAAACTCCAGAACAGTCCGTCCCAGACGTCACACCAGGCACCCTTCTTGTAGTCGGACATCTTGCGGACATAATTCGAGCCTGAGAGATAGGGCTTGGTGGTGAAGAGTCCTCCGTCAGCGAATTGGCTCATCCCGAAGACGTTGGGAACCATCACCCAGTCGTAGGCGTCCACAAACAGCTCCATGAACCATTGGTACACCCGTTGGGGGTGAAAGCCGCAGAGAAGCATGACGTTTCCAAGCAGCATCAACCGTTCGATGTGATGGCAGTAGCCACTGCTCAGGGCGTGGCCGATGGCGTCATCAATTGGAGGGAGTCCCGTTGTCGCGGTGTAGAAAGCATCTGGGATTGGTCTGTCCTCAAACTTCCAGAAATTGCTGTTGCGCATGGCCACACCATGCCTGCGATACATCACGGCCATGAATTCCCTCCATCCCACGATCTGACGGATGAATCCCTCCAGGGAATTGAGGGGAATGTCACCGTCCGCAGCTCGTTCCAATGTGCGATCAAGAATCTGCTGCGGCGTTAGAAGGCCGATGTTCAGCATGGGTGTGAGCACGCTGTGCCACATCACCCGATGCTGGGTGCTGATTGCATCCTCATACGCACCGAAATCCCGCAGGCGATACTCGAGAAACGTTTGCAGCCACCGATCCGCGTCCTCATGCCGAATTGGGTAACTGAAGGCCTCCCAGCTGCCGATGAAGGGCAGCGCCTCAGATTCGAGTTCTTTGCGGGCTTGTTCGACTTCGGCACCATTGCGGTGCGAGGGTTCGGCTGGAACGCTGATCCCTTTCGGAAGCTTCTTGCGATTGTCGGCATCGAAACTCCAATGGCCACCGAGCGGTCCTCCGTCGTCTTCTAGAAGCAAGCCCATCCGCCGGCGCTGTTGCTCGTAGAACTTGGCCATGAAGGGTTTGCGTCCGCTGGCGAAGTGCTCCTCAACCATCGACGCTGGTGTGAGGAACATCGGTGAGGCCAGGATCCGTAGCTCTCCCCCCGTGCGATCCACGAACCGACGCAGGCGCTTCTCGAGCAAATCGTCGAGCGGATCAGCAAGGTGGTAACTGACGAACCCTGATGAACGAAGAGCTTGAAGGTGATCCTCGGTTGTGCTCGCTTCGTGATGTCGGCGGTAGAAAACTGTGTAACCCCGATGTCGCAATGTCTCGGCATAGACCGTCATCGTGGCTCTGTGCAGCAGAAGACGTTGCCTGTGAACCCGGATCGGCCAGTGAGGATCGGTGCCGAAAAGGAGCGGGTCTTCGATCAGGGCTACGGGACGACCTTTGGTGATCGCCGGATGGTCCGCGAACAACTGATGGGGATAAACCAGAGCGATCTCCATCGTCAGCGGCCCTCACCCGCTAAACGGCAGGCCCTGCGGCCAACGGCGGTTGCATAAGCACGGTCTACGGGTCCAGAGCTTGGGCTTAGCTGCCCTGCCAGGCAGTTCATCACCACTTTTTCCCGATGACCCTGCTGGTCATTCAGTTTCAGCACCAGTTGCCAGTGGTTCTTCGCACTGCGCGTGATGTCATCAGCGCAGACCGGCCCCGTACAGAGTCCTGGTGAGGCGTTCGCTGCTCTAGGACACCAGAGACTTGACAGCATGCCAATCAGGCAGAGGATCAACGGCAGAACGCGGATCATCAGCTGATCGACTCCGAGACTTGAACCGCACCATCCTGCTGTGTGTCCTCCTCAGGGTGAAAGAAACAGCGAATATCGCGCGCTAGAGCGAGCCCCACACCTGGGGCTTTGACGAGGGTCTCAACAGAGGCCAATTGAATGGCATCGATCGAATGAAAATGCGCAAGCAGGTCTTTTACCCGCTTCGGTCCCACTCCTGGGATATCTGATAGACGCGACCGTTTCATGCGTTCCCCACGCTGCTGACGATGAAAGCTGACGGCAAAACGGTGGGCTTCATCGCGGAGTCTGCGCAGCAGGGCAACGCCCAGCTGGTCCATATCACTTTCGAGGGGCTGAGTCTCCCCCGGTAGAAACACCTCTTCCCGTTGTTTGGCAAGAGAGCAGATGGTGAGGTCTTCGTGCAGATCAAGTTCCCGTAACGCTTCCATCACTGCCGATAACTGACCTTTTCCACCATCGATCATCACCACATCAGGCCAGTCGTTCAGTCCATCGGTCTGCAAAGCACTGCCTCCTTTCTGTCGCAGTGCTCCGACATCCACACCCTCTTTCTTGGCCAGGGCCCATCGCCGGAAGCGCCTGCGCATGATCTCTGCCATGGCCATGAAATCATCGCTGTGACCAGCTCGGATGCTGCTGCTGCGAATCTTGTATTTGCGGTAATGCTGCTTGGCAGGCAGGCCATCAATAAACACAACCTGGGACGCAACGGCATCGCTCCCCTGGATATGACTGATGTCGTAGCCCTCGATTCGTCGCGGCGGTATGGGCAGCTCGAGCAGCTGGGCCAGATCCTCCGTTGCCAAAGCCTGCTGTTCTTGTCCTTGTTTGGCGCGCTGCAGTTCGTAGTCAGCATTGCGCTGAACAAGTTCAATCAGATCAGCCTTCTGGCGCTGCTTCGGACAGTGAATCTGAACCTTGCGTTCCCGTTGCTCAGAAAGCCATTCTTCAATCAGTGGCTGCTGCGGCAGCTGATGCTGAACCAGCAGTTCGGGAGGAATTTCAACGGAATCCACCTGGCTGTAGTGCTCTTCGATCACTTTCTGCAGCGTCAGTCCGGACGGTTGGTTGGATGCGTCCGCGAGATAGCCCAGGCGACCGACAAGCTTGCCAGCCCGCATCTGGAACAACTGCACTGCTGCCAAACGATCATCACCGGCCATAGCGATCACATCGCGACTCACCGAGGCGTCAGGCAGGCTCATCTTCTGATCAGCGGTTAGTTGATCCAAACCCTGCAGCTGATCCCTGATCTTTGCTGCAGATTCGTAATCCATCCGTTCCGAATAGCGCTCCATCTGCTGATGGAGCAACATCTGCAATTCATCACTGCGCCCTTGAAACACCATCGCCACCTTGCGCAGCGTCCGGTGGTAGTCCTCAGAGCTGATTTTTTCCTGACAGACCCCAGGGCAACGACCAATGCTGTAATTCAGGCAGGTCCTGTCGGCATGAAGAGGTCGGGGCCGTTGCCGCAGCGGGAACACTCGCTTCACAAGAAAGAGAGTTCGTCTGAGTAGACCCACATCCACGTAAGGGCCGTAGAAGCGATCGAGCGGGCTGCGAAATCGGCGGCGTCGAGTGATGAAAATGCGCGGATAGGGTTCACTCCAGGTGATGCATAGGTAGGGATATTTCTTGTCGTCTTTGAGCAGCACATTGAAATGCGGCTGTTGGTTCTTGATCAAGTTCGACTCGAGAGCCAGGGCCTCGGCCTCGCTGTCGGTCACGATGAATTCAATCTCACAGATCTGACGCACCATCAGCCTGATTCGAGGGCTGAGGTCGTGTCTGCTGCGGAAATAGCTGCGTACGCGACTGCGCAAGCTCTTGGACTTCCCTACGTAGAGAAGTCGGTCCTCACCATCCCGCATCAGATAGCAGCCGGGTTCAGAGGGGATCTCCTTCAGGCGCTGTTCGAGCCGATCCGGTTGTTCGATCAGGGTAGGCATGGCTCGAATCCTAGGAATTGTGAGTGCATAGGATCCGTCCAAACCGCCATCGAGATTGGATGAAAGCGCTGTATCCAGGCAGCTTCGACCCTCTCACCCTCGGGCATCTCGATCTCATTGAGAGGGGTGCTTCTCTAGTGGATGAACTGGTCGTTGCTGTTCTGAAGAACCCTGGCAAGTCGCCAGCGTTTTCACTTGATCAGCGTCTTGCTCAGATCAACGCTGCCACGAAGCACCTCAGCAATGTGTCCGTGACCAGTTTTGACGGGTTGACCGTGGCCTGTGCCAGAGCACAGGGAACTCGCCTGATCCTGCGTGGACTCAGAGCAATGAGCGATTTCGAATACGAGCTGCAGATTGCACACACCAATCGATCGCTCGATCCGGAATTTGAAACCATATTTCTCACGACGGCAGCCCACTACAGCTTTCTCAGCAGCTCAGTCGTGAAAGAAGTGGCCCGTTTCGGTGGTGCAGTTGACCACATGGTACCCAGAGAGGTGGCGGAAGACCTCGAGAGGTTCTTTAATTCGGCTTTCATACCCCCTTCACGATGAGCGAGATCCGGCTTTCCGTACTCGACCAGCTTGATCTGCTCGAGGAGATCATGCTCGAGGGAAGTCGTATCCCCTTCAGCGGAGGGAGGCTCGTCAATGAGCAGGACGCCGTCGAGCTACTGGATGCTGTCCGTGACGCGATGCCCTCCCAGGTGTCTCAGGCCGAACAGTTGTTGCTGAAGCGCGATGAATTCATCGCCACAGCGCGTTCCCAGGCTGATGAGATCGTCTCGAATGCTCAACAACAGCGCGAACTCCTTGTTGCCCAGGCGTCCATACGACAGGAAGCTGAGCGACAGGTGAATGAGATGCGTGATCAGGTTCGTCAACAGTGCGAGCAGCTCCTGCACTCGGCTCGGGGTCAGGCCGCTCAGATGGAACAGGAGATGCAGTCGAAACAGGCTCAGCTGGAACAGCAGTACGCGTCCCGCAGGCAGCAGCTTGAGCAGGAAGCTTTACAGCGACGTCAGCAGCTTGATCAGGAAGCCACCGAATTAAAGCGTCAGCTCACGGAACAGCATGAACGGAGCCGTCAGCAGTCACTGCAGGAGCTCGATCAGATCCGTCAGGAAGGCTTGAGGATTCAGAAGGAAGCTCAGAGTGAAGCCGAACGCCTTCATCAGGATTCGCTGCAATTCCGTCAGCAGACCCAACAGCAATGCGAGTCCTTGATTCAGCGGAGTCGCCAGGAGGCTGCCTCTGTTCAGGACGGTGCCAATCGTTATGCAGAACAGACTCTTGGTGAACTCGAACAGCGCCTGAAGGAGATGTCTCAGGTGGTGTTGGCTGGCCGACAGGAACTGGTGAAAATTCAAACAGGTCGGAGTGAAACTCCGACTCCTGTCAATGAAATGAATGAGTCAAAGGCTGTTCCAATCAGCCGGGCACGCCGTTCTTCAGCGCGGATGAGGCAGATGAAGGGCACGGGCTGAGTTTCAGTACAGAACGCAGAATTTGGCCGATCACCGTGTTCGGCCGAACGGAACCGTTGGAAATCATGCTCACGTAGCGCGGTCCATCAGCGGTTTGCAGAATTCCTGAAATGCTGCGAACCCCGCTGATTGTTCCGGTTTTGCCGCGAAAGCGTCCATCGATTGGAGTTCCTCTGTAGAGATTTCTGAGCGTTCCCCGGCGACCAGCAATGGCCATGGATGCTTGGTAATAAGCGGCATAGGGATGCTGATCCATACGCATCAGCAGAGCGGCAACGGTCTGGCTGGTCACCCTGTTGTTCCTGGACAGCCCGCTTCCATCAGCAACCCTCAGTCCTTGGATGGGAAGACCCTGTTCCCACATCCAGCGCTCTGTGGCTCTTGATGCAGCCTTCACGTCCCACAAGTCGGCCGCCTGACGCATCAACACCTCTGCTGTGAAGTTGTGGCTTTCAGTGTTGGCGAGACTGAGCAGAGCATGCATGGGGGCTGAAGTCTCTTCATGCAGAACCACCATTTCCTCCCGATCCCCCAAATCAGAGATCTCAGCCATGCTCAGAGGTTGGACCTGCTGAATGCGCACTGCACCGCCCCGCCGTTGCACCTCTTTCTGAAACAAACGCTGCAGTCGGTTGTAGGGATCACTGACGGCACCGCCAACAGCGTTGCTGGTGAGAGCAAGTCGCGTGATAGGAGCCCCGTAGGCATAGCCACGGTCCGCCGGATGCCAGTCACTCGGCCACCAGTTGCGCCGTGGCTCCTCGCGCACCATGAGATTGACAGGTCCTGACGTCACCCCTCGAGATCCACCTTGACGAAGAGCAGCGAGAGCAAAGCGCTGCAGCCCGGCAATACTGAGATCGGGATCACCCTCTCCATTCAGTTCCATAGAGCCATCCGGTCGCTGGATCAGGCGCGTCTTCAGTCGGAAATCCGGTCCGAGACGATCGAGGGCGTAGGCCGTACTGATCAGTTTCTGATTGGAAGCAGGAATACGGGCGACCGAACCATTGATATCCCCCAGTACATCCCCATCACTATTCAGAACTGTGACTGACCAGACTCTTGTTTCGGAACCGAGATTGGCCTGAATAGCCGTCTGAAGCGATGGGCAGGAGCGGGGTTCCTGCAGCTCAGGGAGTGGTTGTTGTGTCTCTGGAGGAGGAGGCGAAATCAAGGGGATGATTTCAGCTCTGACCCCTTCCTGGAGTGTTCCCAGCAAGAGAAGGAAAGGAATGATTGGTGTCTTCATTGCAAGTCAATCCCGCTGACGATCCCATTCAGCCGATAAAGGCGGCCATCCAGTTCGACAGGAGTGCCGACTTTGAGTTTGGTCCCTGCAACAACAACTCCTGAAGGAGTGATGGTGGCATTGCTTCGCAGGATGAATCGGGCATCGATGATGCCTTGAATCTGCTGATTGGGATCATCAGCAAAAACCACTTGACCATCGGGTTGCACAGCCACGAGTTTCCTGCGGATGTCATCCACACGGATAAGTTCAGCGCTGCCAGCTGGTTGGTTGCGAATGATCAGATTGGTGCTTCCGTTTCCAAGAGCTTCCTTGATCAGACGTTCAGGGTCTGCTGCTCTCGAATTGCGGACATCAACACTCACCAACACCGGTTTCACGGATCCTGTCGCCCTGGCAACCGTGTTGCTGAGTTTCGGGCTCCAGAGCACGCCAGCAACTGCGACCATCGCCACAAGAGCGGCAGCGGTATCAACGACCGACAGGGAGCGGAAACGATCCTTGATGCCCATGACGCTCCGAGGGAGACCGCACACTAAAAGTGTTGCGGCCAGGGATCAACCTCTCAAATCATCGATCAACCGATCGACAGCACCCAATGTCTGTTTCAATCCATCCGCTGATGGGTTGATTGCTGCGTCGATCTGCTCACGCTCAGGTCGTTGTTCAAACCGCTGAATCCATCGGTACCCATCGGGATCACAGCGGAAAAGGTCCCATTCCTTTTCTCGTTCCATCAGCAGTGCGCCCTGAGGGAGCGGCTCCAGATGGAATGCGACGGTCCAGGTGGACAAAAAACCGCGACGTCTGGAACGAGCCACACTGCCGATGCCGACGCCGGCATCTTCAAGCCGTCCGTTGACGAGCACCACGGGTTCTTTCCAGAGGTTGCAGATCGCCTCAACGGTTTCATAATCGCTGGGTTGGGCACCAACGAGCAGCAGCAGTTCGCCTCGATCCGCCCAGGCAGGATCCCTCTGCAGCTGCATGAAATCAACGCAACAGTCGGCGAGATCGGTCGCGTCTCGTTTGGCGAGAGCCGCTGCGCCAGCATCGGGAAAAGCCACGAGCAGAGGACAGCCTTGTTCCCGAAGCGTTCTGGCCAAACGCAGTGCCGGACCCATGACTCTCAGACCTTCGAATCGCCAGGTCACCAACCATCGTCCTCGCCGGGCCCCACCGAGAACAGACTCCAACGCTGAAACCGTGCGCTTCTCTGCCTCGAGAAGATCAGCGGGAAGGACAGCGCTCACAGTTCACTATTGCGTCTTGGGCGGAGCGTACAGCGATCGATCCGCACTCATTCACTACAGACCTGCATTGCTCGTTCAAAACGTTCAACAATGCTTCCGATCTGGTTTGAGCTGTTCCAGAACCCGAGGCTGAGCCTCAGACCTGAGCGTCTCATCTCCTTTGGCATGCGCATCGCTGAGAGCACGCTGCTGTCGGTGTCTCGTCCTGAAGAGCAAGCACTGCCGCTGCTCACGGCCAAACCTTCTTGATCGAGTACTCGCACCATGCGTCGTCCTGAAAGCGGCTTGCCTAAACGATCTCGAAGCATCAAGGCGAGATGATGAGGCAGGCGTTGTTGAGGTTGACCGAGCGTTGCGACACCAACTGTCCGGCAGAGCTGCAGCTCCAATTCATCCCTGATTCGCCGGATGCCATCGCCACTGTCAGGCAAGCCATCCACGTCACATCGTTGAATCTGCGCGAGCGCCTCAGCCATTCCAGCCACCAACACAACGGATTCAGTTCCACTGCGCAAGTTGTTCTCCTGCCCGCCGCCCGTCAGCAGGGCGGTGAGTTGCTGTTTCCAGGCTCGACGAATCAGCAGCAGGCCAACACCTCTTGGCCCCCCGCATTTGTGGGCAGACGCGCTGAGTAAATCCACCGGCAGGGTGTTCCAGTCGGGCAGGGCCTGGCTGATCACCTGGGTTGCATCCGTGTGGAAGGGAATTCCATATCGACGGCAAAGAGCGCCGATCGTCTGAAGAGGTTGCAGCGTGCCCACCTCACTCTGCCCCCAAATCACGGACACCAACCGCGTGGGTGGGTGCAGTAGCTCCTCAAATCGATCCAGTTGCAGGATGCCCTCAGAATCCACCGGGGCCGTGGCCACCTGCCAGCCCAAGGGGGTGAGTGCATGAGCGGCCGCCGTGACGGCTGGATGCTCAACAGCGGAGATCACGATCCGTCCTGGCGCGAAGGACGACGCCAAGCCCCGGATTCCGAGATGGATGGATTCAGTGGCTCCTGATGTGATCAGAACGTCATTGGCATCGGCGCCGAGCAGTGCACCGATCTCAACCCTTTTGCGTTCCAGGGCTTCCGCTGCTGCAATCCCAAAGGAGTGCAGGCTGGAAGGATTGCCCCAGGCCTGGTTCTGTACATCCAGCATCCTCTGCTGCACACCCGGACGCAGAGGTGTCGTGGCACAAGCATCGAGGTAAATGGGCCCCGAGTCAGCTCTGACCATCACGCTGAATGCGGGACAGAGTGCGTTGTTCGAGGGACTCTCCGGCCAGGTTGATCATCGAGTCCAGCGATGTGGATGCCAGGAACGCCTGAACCTTCGCCTGAGCCTCCTCGCGCAGACAACGTTCAGGTTGCCTGCAACCCTCCTTGCAGTCATTGGCACAGTCCAGAGCTGGAGGTGTTGAAGCCACTGCAGGTTTCAGTTCAGCAGCCATCTCTTCGGAACGCCCCCCAGGCATCAGGTCTGGATTCATCACGCCATCGAAGACGGCCACTGCTGGACCAGTCATGAAAACCGACCCCTGTTGATCAGGCCAGCTGATGCTCAGCGGTCCGCCTGGAAGCACGACGGTTGCCTCGCTGTCGCTGAGCCCAAGCAGAAATGCAGCCACCAGCGTGGCGCAGGCACCGGTCCCGCAAGCCAGTGTTGGACCCGCTCCCCGTTCCCAGACGCGAATCTCGAGATGCTGCCGACTGAGAACTTTGAGAAAGTGAACGTTGGTTTTAGCTGGAAAGATTGGATCACACTCCAGCTGGGCGCCGAGTGCTTCAAAAGGGATCGTCTCCAGATCGTCCACAGGAACCACCACATGGGGGTTGCCCATTCCCACCGCGGCCAAGGAGAGGGTGAGACCTTCGCGGGTGACTTCGCCACGAGGCAGACCGTTTTCATCTGGGCTTAAAAGCGTCGGAACCGCCTCTGGTTTCAAGAAGGGAGCGCCCATATCGACGCGGATCTGTCCGTCCTGTTGAAGTTCGGGAATGATTTGACCAGCTGGTGTTTCGATCCTCCAGCTCCGTCCAGGTAAATCACCATCACTATCGGCAAGGAAGCGGGCAAGGCAGCGGATTCCGTTGCCGCACATTTCAGCCTCCGAACCATCGGCGTTGAAAATGCGCATGCGCAGATCTCCTAGGCCCTGCGGGGGCAGGGCAAGGATCAAGCCATCGCCTCCGAGGCCAAAGCGACGGTCACAGACCTTACGGACCCAGTCAGCATCGGGAGAGGTGATGCTCTCAGGAAGCCGACCATCCCGACCCTCCACCAAGATGAAGTCGTTGCCGAGACCTTGGTATTTGCTGAACTGCAGCATGGCGCTTCGTTACCCCTGAGTGATCCTATGGAGCCGACAAGCTTTGATCCCAGTCTTCCCGGAATCCGTCTTCTTCAATCCTGGATCCGCGACCAGCGCACTCTGAGTGTTGAACTGAGCGACGGAAAACGCATAGACGGCCGACTCTCATGGCAGGACCCCCTTTATCTAGCCGTTCAACGTGATGACGCGTCCGATCCGATCTTGATCAATCGTCAGTCCGTGCTCACCATCCGAACCTTGATCTGAACCGCCGGGTTCGATCCCTGGTTATGTCACGATCGCCCCAGGTGTTTTCGTGCCGTGACGGCCTCCAAGTCCTCCTCCGCCACCGCGACGGCCTCTGAACGACCGGATCGGTATGATCCCATCGCGCTCGAGCAGCGCTGGCAGAGCCAGTGGCAACACGACGATCTCTATGCAACCCGTTCACCGGAGCCCGGTCAGAACGCGTTCTATGCCCTTTCGATGTTCCCCTATCCGTCGGGAACCCTGCACATGGGACATGTGCGCAATTACGTCATTACCGATGTGATTGCCCGGGCTCAACGCATGCGGGGCGATGCCGTTCTTCATCCCATGGGGTGGGATGCGTTCGGACTCCCCGCTGAGAATGCAGCGATTGAGCGTCAGATCGATCCAGGGATCTGGACCGATCGCAACATCGAACAGATGAAAGCTCAGCTCGATCGGTTAGGCCTGTCAATCGATTGGTCAAGGGAGCAAGCCACCTGTCATGCCGATTACTACCGGTGGACCCAGTGGCTGTTTTTGGAGCTGCTCGACCAGGGGTTGGCATACCAGAAAGATGCCACGGTCAATTGGGATCCTGTCGACCAAACCGTTCTCGCCAATGAGCAGGTTGACAGTGAGGGACGTTCCTGGCGTTCTGGCGCTCTTGTGGAGCAGAAAAATCTCAGGCAGTGGTTCCTGCGGATCACCCACTACGCCGACGCCTTGCTTGATGATCTTGATCTGCTGAATGGATGGCCCGAGAGGGTTCGCACAATGCAGGCCAACTGGATCGGTCGATCCATCGGAGCAGAGATTGATTTCCGTGTCAGCGGTCATGACGACGCGTTGATCACAGTCTTCACCACACGAGCCGACACGCTGCATGGTGTCAGCTATGTAGTGCTGGCTCCTGAACATCCTCTGGTTGACGCTCTCACATCGGACAAACAGCGCGAGTCCGTCGCCGCTTTTAGAGATCTGGTAAGTGAGCTGAGTGCTGATGAACGCACGGCGGATGACCGTCCCAAGCGAGGTGTGCCCATCGGTGCCACAGCAGTGAACCCGGTCAACGGTGAATCAATCCCAATTTGGATCGCCGATTACGTTCTCGCCGGCTACGGCACCGGAGCCGTGATGGGTGTCCCAGCCCACGACGAACGCGATTTTCTGTTTGCACGCACCTACGAACTTCCGGTGAAACGGGTGATCCTGGCCGCCGGTGCCAACGAACATCTCAGTGATGGCGAGGCATGGACAGGACCGGGGATTCTGTTGAACAGCGGCCGCTTCGATGGCCAGTCAAGTGACGATGCCAGGCAGGCGATCACGGCTCACGGTCACGATCTGGGATGGGCCCGACCCAAACGCCAATTCAGGCTGAGGGACTGGCTGATTTCGCGCCAGCGCTATTGGGGGTGTCCGATTCCGGTCATTCACTGCGACCACTGTGGCGCTGTACCCGTTCCAGCGGATCAGCTTCCGGTGACCTTGCCCAAGGATGTGGATCTGCAAGGCAAAGGGGGATCACCCCTGGCCTCCCTGGAATCCTGGGTGGCCGTGGATTGCCCGACATGCGGGAGACCCGCCCGACGGGAATCGGACACCATGGACACCTTCATGTGCTCATCGTGGTACTTCCTTCGTTTTGCCGATCCGCACAACACGGAGCGTCCTTTCGATCCTGATGCTGTGGAGCGTTGGCTGCCCGTGCAGCAATACGTCGGCGGTATCGAACACGCGATCCTCCATCTTCTCTATTCCCGTTTCTTCACCAAAGCGCTGCGTGATCGTGGCTTATTGAACATCCGCGAACCCTTTGAGCGACTGCTCACGCAGGGGATGGTCCAAGGTGTGACCTACCGCAATCCCCGCACGGGTCGGTATGTGGCGCCCTCGGAAGTGAGTGACGAGAGCGCACCCAAAGACCCGTTGGACGGCGGCGATCTGGAGGTGCTGTTCGAGAAGATGTCGAAGTCGAAATACAACGGTGTAGATCCCGCCGCCGTCATCGACCGCTATGGCGCAGACACGGCTCGGATGTTCATTCTGTTCAAAGCACCCCCTGAAAAAGATCTGGAATGGGATGATGCAGACGTTGAAGGGCAGTTCCGTTTCCTGCAACGGCTCTGGCGCCTGATCGAGAGCGTGCGCTCAGATCACCAGGATCAGCTTCTCAGCGAGCCTGCCGTTGTTCCTGAAGGTTCTGTCCTGTCTGAACAGGAGTCTGGGATCCGCCGAGCAGTGCACACCGCGATCGAAGCCGTGAGTGACGACCTGAGGGGGGAGTACCAATTCAATACGGCGATTTCGGAGTTGATGAAACTCTCCAATGCCCTTTCAGGCTCGCTCGCTGAAGCATCAAGGGGTGTTCAGGCTGAAGCGATCTCAGCGCTGATCCGCCTTCTCGCTCCGTTTGCCCCCCACTTGGCTGAGGAATTCTGGTTCAGCCTCGGCGGACAGGGCAGCGTTCATAACCAACCATGGCCGGTGCATGACCCCGCTGCATTAAGACGAGACACCGTGGATCTTGTGATCCAGGTGAAAGGCAAGGTGCGCGGATCAATCAGCGTTCCGGCCGACTGCAGCAAAGAGAAACTGGAGGAATTGGCTTTGGCCAGTGAAGTGGCGGAGCGATGGTTGGAGGGCAAGCCACCCCGGCGCGTGATCGTGGTGCCGGGGAAGCTTGTCAATCTGGTGCCGTCCTGACCGTGCTTATCCCTTAACGAAGCGCAGAGATGCCGGGCTGTCCCAAGTTCCCTGAGCCTGGTATCCACGGTTGTTTCCAGTCAAATGACGCAGGATCCAGAAGATCGCTTCATCGGATCCCTCCCCGATCGCCTGCTGAATCTCCAGAACGGAACGGGATGTTCCATCACTGAGCACGTCCTCCACTTGTTTCTGAAGTTTCAGAATCGCTGCGGCTGCTTTCTTCCCTGCCTCAACTCCTGGCTGGTGATACGCATTGATGTTGACAAGCTCGCCGTAGAAGCCAACAGCACGTTCGAACAGGGCGATGAGCGCCCCGAGTCTGCGGGCATCGAATGTCCGCATGCTGATGCTCAAACTTTGACGCCCGCCTTCGGTGAGGGCAGAACGTGTTCCCTGGACAAAACCATCAAGGAAGTCACCAGGACGCTCACCCTTGATTTCAGGGATGTCTTCAACATCACGCAGAACTTCGATGAAGGTGACGAAGAAGTTATCGACGCCATCGCGAAGCTGCTGAACATAGGCATGCTGATCTGTAGAACCTTTGTTTCCATACACAGCGATGCCCTGATGCGCAACGGCTCCACTGCGATCAAGGCGCTTACCCAGGGACTCCATCACCAACTGCTGCAGATAGCGGCTGAAGACTTCCAGACGGTCGCGGTAAGGCAGCACCACCATGTCGCGCTTGCCCTTCCCTTCACCTGCGGAGTACCAAGCAGCTGCCATCAGAGCCGCAGGGTTGCGACGTACATCGGCGAGGCGGGTGGCCTCATCCATCTGAGCAGCTCCGGCCAGAAAATCTCGGATGTCGGTGCCGATCAGCGCACCTGGCAAAAGACCGACGGCGCTGGTGATGCTTGTACGCCCTCCAACCCAGTCGAACATGTCAAAGCGTTTGAGCCACTTCTCTTTCGAAGCCTGCTGATCAAGAAGGCTTTGAGTCATTGTGATCGCTACAGCCTGAGCCGCCCATTGGCCCCCTAGCGACTCCAAACGGTGTCGCGCTTGTTCCATTCCCAGATGGGGTTCGGGCGTTCCGCCAGACTTGCTGACGGTGACCACAAGTGTCGTGAGCAGGTTATTTCCCAGTTCACCGAGCACCCGGCTCATGCCGTTCGGATCGACATTGTCGAAAAAGTGAAATGGCAGCCCTTGTCCGTTGTCCTGCAAGGCACGGACCATCAGCAGGGGGCCAAGACCGCTACCACCGATGCCAATCCAGAGAATGTCGGTGAAGGGTTGACCAGTGGGCGACTTGATCTCGCCACTGATGACAGCCTTGCCGAACTGCTCAATATTGTTGATCTCTGAGGCAATGTGCTGGCTGACCTCTGGATCGGGTGACAATCGAGGATCGCGAAGCCAGTAGTGGCCTACTTGGCGGTTTTCATCAACATTGGCGATGGCTCCACCCTCGAGCTTCTTCATCGCATCGAAGGCCTTCTCCAGAGGGGGAGTGAGCTCGTCCAATGCTGCGGAGTTGAGATGCATGCGGCTGACATCCAGCCAAATCCCGAGATCGTCGTGGTACCAGAGGAGATCGCAGAAGCGTTGCCATTGAATCTGTGTATCAGTGGCGCTGAAATCCGGGAAGCTCATCACGAGGTGCATGCACGCTCTGAAGGTATCCACAATCCGCTTGGCTGCCCATCAAATGGAACACCGGCGCTAATCTCCGAGCATGTCCACAGACAGGTCTCCGGTTCGGGTTGTCTCCATCCGTGGAGTTCTCTGCGGTGCCGCTGCGCTGGCAGCAACTTGCCTGGCATTTCATTCGTCGTTGCGTCCGATCTCTCTTTCGGATCTCTCTTCGCGTTCATCGAAGCAAGCTCGAGATCAGTCCTCACCCGGTGAACTCAATCCGGACCCAACTGATTTCAGTGTGGAGGAACTGGAGCTCCTGCAGCGCCGTTTTGGTGTACATGGTCCCCAGACCCCTCTGGCTCAGCTCTTCACCCGAGGAGTAGATCAGTTACAGCCACTTCGCGCCAACACACTCTCAAGGTTGAGGAGTTTGAAACCTGTGATTCAGCGGGAGGCTTCCCGCCATCGCATCAACCCGATGTTGATCACAGCCATACTCTTTGATGAAATTCAGCACTCAAAGCCTGGAGAAGATCTTCCTTTCGTAGTGCATTCCGGGTTGGTTGATACCCATGGACCAGCTCAACTTGGGATCAGTGAACTGATTCACCAGGGCCGCTTACCTGCAGAACCCACCCCCAAACAGATCAGCGAAGCCCGAGATCTGCTGATGAACCCTGATGCCAACATCGAGCTCCTGGCAGCGAAATTGTCGAGAATCAAAAATGAGCTTGGTCTCGACCAAGGATCGATCTTGATCGCTAGTCGCTCCTATGTGGATGCGAAGGCCATTGCCACCCTGGCCTATTTGCACAATGGAAAACTTGATTATCCGGCCAGGATTTTGCGCTACATGCAAGATCCTGCTCTGCATGGCCTCATTTACAGCGTTCGCCAACCGGCGAAGCCTTACCTCATCTAATAGTCATCCCTAATAGATGATTGTTAAGTGCAAAGCTTTCCAAGAGCTGCCAATCGAATTTGAAGGTCACTCCAGGAGAAACTACGTGGGTCCCCACGCTCTCCGCCAAGGTCCACATGCTGATGCGTGGTGATGGCTGCGGGCTGAAACCCAAAGCGTTCCATCCATTCGTCGAGAACAAGAGCCATGGCGTCATATTGCGCCTGGGTATAACCACTGTGACGTCTGTCATTATCATGACCATCGTTGGGTGTTTCCAGACTCAAATGAAGCGCGAAGTTATTCACTGAACCTTGGAATTTTGCATTGGTGACAGCCCATTCGCCAAGGAACGACGAGTAACCAGCACCGAAGGCCCGCTGAAGGGGATCAACGAGATCCACAATTGAGCCATCTAAACCAATCAAGGTGTGATAGCTGACCTGATCCTCATCACGGGGATGAGGCGTCAGGAACGTGTTAATGGCGGACCCAAGTGAATAAACAGTTTCATGCAACACCACCACCCTCGGATCGGGGTTGAGTGGTTGCCCCCATGGATTGCGTCGATAGCGGCTTCCGAAGTTGCTCGGATCGGCGGGGATATTCTTCCGCTCTTCAGCAAGAGAGAGCTTGCGTTTCAGCAAACGCTCTCTCACGTTTTGATCAATACCGGAACACTGGCGGGCCAATGGAGAGGCCCAGGCCAGAGCCTTCGGAGGAACGGGTGGCTCACCCTTGATGGTTCGGCCGGAATCCTTGTCCTTGCCAACCTCATTGAGAAGGTCAAGCAGAGAAGGGCGCCTCGCTCCTCTGTCTTTTTCCGCTGTGACACCAACCAGAGCCACGACCACAAGCAGTGTGGCCGTACTGACCAGGACGATCCCCACACCGGGACGATGCAACCGCTTCAACACGGCTGCCAGGTTCTTTCTCAGAGAAAGGCGAACCATTGATCGCGGAGAGAACGTGCAGCCAGTGATGCACCAGGATCCCAGGCCAGTTCATGTCGGTCCACCCCTGGATCGTCGAGTGAGAGTTCCGTGGTTCTGAGGAGACCCCTACGGCTGTAGGTCACCTTGAGGGTTGAGTTGCCCTGCAAAAGCTCTGAACAGCGTTGAACCGAGCTGCATCGCCAGTCACGCAGTGCGATCAGTTCATCTCCCGCCACCAACCCTCCCCTTTGAGCCGGACCATCGACTTCGGTGCGATCAATCCAGACACGCCCCTGACGTTCACGAATCAGCCAGCCAGCTGAGGGTGTTTGGTCACGCACAGGATTGAGTGATAAGCCAATCATCTGGAGGCTCGCCTCGATCGGCAGTGCCGAGTGACCATCCAGCCAAACCGGCAGCAGTGTCTCAAGATCCTTGGAATACTCGCTCAAACAGTTGATTAGATCAGTGCGTCGGTAACCCCGTCCATGGACACCGAAGCGCTTCCAGAGACATCGCAACACCTTTGCAAGTGAGTGCTGCGATTGACGCAGATGAACATCAAGGCAAAAGGCCAACGCTGTTCCCAGTCGGTAGTAACTGATCTGACTGTGAGCATTCGCTGGTGTCTGCTTGTAGAGCCTCACCCACGCTTCCCTGGAACTGTCGGCGAGCGATTGAATGGCGTAACCAGGATTCAGCAGCACATGGGAGAGATCGGTGCCTAAGTCCTTGAGAAGATCAAGGCGAGAGGAGAGTCCAGCAAGCAGTGGAAGGGCAAGATCGAAGTAACTCGTGACTCCTTCTGCGAACCAGAGGCCATCACTGATGATGGGCCTGTCGTAGCGATAAGGAATGAACTCGCTGGGACGGAGTCTGCGCACATTCCACTGGTGCAGATATTCATGGCCGACAAGTTGAAGAAGCTTGCGATAACCGCCTGGCTCCTGAAGGGTCGGCCAGGGAAACTGCATCACAGAGGAATTGTCATGTTCTAGGCCTCCATAGCCTTGTTCCAAAGACTGGATCACGATCTGATACTCCTGATCAGCCGGCGGTTCTGAATCAACGAGATCGCAGACGGCCGTGCAAACAGCCTCGAGATCGTGCTTGAACCCAGACGGCCAGCCGAATGGCGGGGATCCGATCAGGATCAGTTGATGATCGTGCCCGCGAACGCTGAGCCTCTCGGGATGAAAGGTGCCGGCATGAACCGGAGCATCCACAAGCTGATCAAAATCCTTGGCCAAAAACACCGAGCCGATCGAATCCTGCGGCAGCGGAACCGCCACAGACCAATGCTCTGGTACTGACACCTGAAGGCGATGTTCATTCCAACGTTCACCTTCAACCAACATCACCACAGCGGGGAGGCTGAGAGACGCGAAATCGGGGTCTAAGTGATTGGTGCGCACCGTGAGCTGCCTGGCCTCAAGCCGGTAGCGAATGCACAACGGCTCGCCTGGATGACACGTGAATTCCCAGCGTTCTGGTGAACGCTGTTCCAAATGCAGAACTCGATCCCCCTGGATTGCTGAGAGGCTGTGGAGGTGTTGGGAAGGATCACGAACTGTGTAAGAGCCTGGCGTCCAGACAGGGAGCGACAGGGTCTGCAAGGACAGTTGTGGCGTCCAATGCAACGCAACACCGAACGTCTGAGTGGCCGGATTGGTGAGATCCAGTTGGATGTTGACGCCTGCCATCAGCTCCTGACGGATGCTGGCGTTAGGAACCTGATCTGTTCATCAACACTGGCCACGGCAAGGTTCTGATGGTCGGCATTACGTAGCGCCTGCTGCAAGGCATAGCGACGCAGAACCAGGCTCAGGATCCACTCCGCAGAAACGGCCGGCAACGGGCTGCCGAGATCCACCACAACATCGAGGGAGTCGTGATTTCGGTTCCAGGTCCAGCCAAGGGCCAATCCCATGGAATGCGTGGCCGCAAGAGCCATGTTGTGGGGCGTTCCGAACGAACAGATCTGTCCTTCGAGCTCCACGACGAAACCTTCAGCACGCAATGCTGAGGCCAGCAGATCGAGATCGTTGATCAGTGTGGGCAGGATGGAGAGATGGGACATGAAATCCGAATGCCCGCTTTTATAGACATTAGCCAGGTCCATGAAGAAGATCCCACTGAATTCATTGTTCCGGCACTCGGATCCTGGCCACGGTTTACCCCGCCGCTCCGAATCGGCGTCATGGCATCCGGCTCTGGCAGCAATTTCGAAGCTCTTTACAAGGCGACGACACAGGGACGCCTCGATGCATCGTTGCGATTGCTGATTGTGAACAACCCGAACTGCGGAGCCAAGGAACGGGCTGCTCGTCTTCAGATTCCCTGCCAGCTCATTGATCACCGACTTCACAGCACTCGTGAATCCCTGGACCACGCCCTGGTGTCTGCGTTCCAGGCTGCCAATGTCGAAGCCGTGGTGATGGCTGGTTGGATGCGAATCGTCACGCCGACGTTGATTGACGCCTATCCCGGCAGGCTGATCAATCTCCACCCTTCTCTCCTTCCCTCGTTCAAAGGATTGGATGCCGTTGGTCAAGCCCTCGCCGCAGGGGTCAGGATCAGCGGATGCAGCGTCCATCACGTTCAGGCCGATGTGGACTCAGGAACAGTGATTGCTCAGGCAGCAGTCCCTGTCTACGCAAGCGATGATAAAAATGCACTCGCCAGGCGCATTCAGAGGCAAGAGCATCGGCTCCTTCCCTGGGCCACAGCGTTAGCGGGCTTGCAATGGAGAGACGAGGGAGATGCAGAGGTTCAGGGATAGAACGGTGTCAGTGGCAGCCCTTCGGTGGATTTCAGACCGGCCATCAGGTTTAGGCACTGAAGGCCTTGGCCGGCCTGGCCCTTAAGAAGATTGTCAACAGCGCTCATCAGCACGAGACGACCAGTTCTTGTATCCACTTGTACCGAAAGCATGGCTCGGTTGGTGTGTTTGGCCCATTTGGTCGCTGGATAGGTTCCTACGGGAAGAACCTCCACGCAGGGATGCTGCTGGTAAACGGTCTCCAGCACAGTTGTGCAGTCCTCTGCTGTTAGTCCCGGATCTCTCAACCTGGCGTAGACGGTTGAGAGAAGCCCTCGCACCATCGGTACAAGATGGGGCGTGAACTGAACTTGGATGGGGCAGCCTGCAACGTTGCTAGCCAACTGTTCGATTTCAGAGGTGTGGCGGTGACCGATCACGCCATAAGGGGCAATCGATTCAGACGCCTCGGCAAGAAGAAGGTGTTCCTTCGCGGCTCGCCCTCCACCTGACGTCCCTGTTTTTGCATCGATAATTAAGCCATCACTCTCGATCAATCCCTGCTTGAGGAAAGGGAGTAGTGGCAAGAGACTTGCTGTCGGGAAACAGCCCGGTGCAGCAACCAACCGAGCATTGGCAATGTCCTGGTGATGCCATTCGGGCAGACCGTAGATGGCCTCCTCGCAGAGATCATGGTCTGTTCTTGCTGCGCTCCTGGCCTCCTGCACATACACGGAGGACCAGTGGTCAAGCGATTTGTAGCGATAGTCCGCGGACAGATCGACCACCCTCACACCTCGCTCCAGCAAAGGTGGAACCAACTTGCTGGCCAGTCCGTTGGGCAAGCTCAGCACAGCGAAATCTGACGTTGAAGCGATGCGATCCGGGTCCGCAGCTTCAACGATCGGATCACCATCCAGTGGGAGAAATGGGCAGATCTCCTTCCAGGGACGGCCAGCAGAGCGCTCGCCAGCCAGAAAGCTCACCTGAAATGAGGGGTGCTCTTTGAGAAGGCGCAAGGTCTGGAGCCCTCCATATCCCGAGGCACCCACCACGGCAACCCGTTGATTCACCATCCCTGCGCCAACACATCAACTGATCGTACCGGCGTCGATAATGGAGTTTGAACTCAGGACATCGAGAGCTCTGCCCGAATCTGTCGATCAATCAACGCAATCTCAAACCCTGTTTGACACCATTCCTGATGCGCTCAAAGCCATTCGCAACGGTGAATGCGTTGTTGTCGTCGACGATGAGCGTCGGGAGAACGAAGGAGACCTGATCTGCGCAGCCCAGTTCGCCACACCCGAACAGATCAATTTCATGGCGACCGAAGCCAGGGGGTTGATCTGTCTGGCGATGCAAGGTGATCGCCTCGATTCCCTGGATCTTCCTTTGATGGTGGACCGCAACACCGATGCGAACCAGACGGCATTTACGGTCAGCATTGACGCGGGGCCAGAGCACGGAGTCTCCACGGGTATTTCCGCTGAAGACCGGTCTCGGACCATTCAGGTGGCCATTCAATCCGAATCAAGACCTTCTGATCTACGGCGACCCGGACACATCTTTCCTCTCAGAGCCCGACCCGGTGGTGTGCTGAAACGGGCGGGACATACCGAAGCTGCGGTTGACCTCGCCCAATTGGCTGGACTGAATTCATCAGGCGTGATCTGTGAGATTCAAAATGCTGACGGATCCATGGCTCGTCTGCCTGAACTACAGGATTACGCGCGCCAGTGGGGGCTACGTCTGATCAGCATTGCCGATTTGATTCGGTACAGATTGGAGAATGAACGATTTGTCGTTCGTCAGGCCCAGGCATCCCTCCCCAGTCAGTTCGGCAGTTTTCAGGCCATCGGTTTTCGCAATGCCCTTGATGGCAGTGAACATGTTGCGTTGGTCAAAGGCACGATCGGATCGATGAAGGAACCTGTGCTGGTGCGGATGCATTCAGAATGTCTGACGGGTGATGCCTTTGGTTCACTGCGTTGTGATTGCCGTGGACAGCTTGAGGCCGCATTACGTCGGATTGAGCAGGAGGGTGAGGGTGTGCTGGTGTATCTGCGACAGGAGGGCCGGGGCATCGGTTTGATTAACAAACTCAAGGCCTACAGCCTTCAGGATGGAGGCCTGGATACGGTGGAAGCCAATGAAAAGCTTGGTTTTGCGCCAGATCTGCGCAATTACGGAGTTGGCGCACAGATCCTCAGTGACCTAGGAATTCATCGTCTTCGCCTTCTCACCAACAACCCCCGCAAAATTGCTGGCCTGGGAGGCTATGGCCTTGAAGTGGTGGATCGAGTCCCTCTAGAAATTGATCCAGGGGATTACAACGCCCAATATCTCGCGACGAAGCGCGAGAAACTAGGCCATCTGTTCGAAGAGCGCCCCGAGCGTTCCCACTGGGTGATTGGCCTCGACACTGATGCCACCGGTGAAACCGTCCTCTCCAAGCTGGTTCAGCGAATGGAACAGCTTGCGTTGGAGCACAAGCTGCAGCTGCAGGCCGAACACAATCCACGGTTGCTCGCACTCTGGGAGCGGCCGAGATTCGTTTGGTCCATTCAGAATTCTGATCCCACGCTCTCAGTGGTGCAGAAGCTGCTGGTCACGATGGCGTCCTGGCAGGAGACTTCCCGCATCGGAGTGCTTCATGCGGTGAAAACGATTCAGATCAGTCATCCTCCGCAGTGGCTCAACAGGGAAGAGCGCTCATTGGAGTCGCTTCGATCAACCATGGAGAAGGCCGACTGGTTCCAGAGAGAGAACCAGCCGGCGTTGATTCACTGGTCCTGAACCGTCACCGTTTGGATTTTGGTGCCATTTTTGATAGCCAGCACCACGTCCATATCTCCAGTTTGACCGAAAACGGTGTGAACTCCATCGAGATGGGGCTGGGAATCATGCACGATGAAAAATTGGCTTCCGCCCGTGTTGCGTCCAGCGTGGGCCATCGACAGCGCCCCGGGAACATGTTTCTTGCTATTGATCTCACAATCGATCGTGTACCCCGGCCCACCGGTTCCAGCCATGCCACGGGCACCCTCACGGCTGTTGGGGCATCCACCTTGGGCCATGAAACCATCGATCACTCGATGGAATGAGAGGCCGTCATAAAAGCCTTCACGCGCAAGTTTGACAAAGTTGGCCACGGTGTTCGGGGCATCGTTGTCGAACATCTCCAGCTTGATCTGGCCGGCGTCCGTGGTCATCAGAACCGTGGTCAAAGCATCAACACCAAAACACCATGCTAGGCAAGTGCATAATTCCAGCGCCGCACCCTTGCTATGACCAACATTTACACTCCGCCGTCGCTGGATTCGGCCCGGGTTGGGGTGATCGGTGGAAGTGGTCTTTATGCCATTGATGGGTTGGAGGACGTGCAGGAGGTTGAACTGGAGACCCCGTTCGGTACACCTTCCGACGGCTTCAGGGTTGGTCGCCTCAACGGTGTGGACATCGTCTTTCTGGCCCGCCATGGACGTCATCACCATCTTCTTCCGAGTGAGGTGCCATACCGGGCCAATGTGTGGGCCATGCGCTCCCTCGGTGTGCGCTGGCTGGTGTCAGTGTCAGCGGTTGGATCACTTCGGGAGCATCTCCGTCCCCGCGACATGGTGGTTCCCGATCAATTCATTGATCGCACGATGCAGCGTCCACAATCGTTTTTCGGCGATGGTTGCGTTGCCCACGTGAGTCTGGCTGAACCCTTCTGTTCCAAACTCAGTGACCTTTTGGCCTCAGCAGCATCAATGGCGATGCCCGCCGGACACCATCTCCACAGGGGCGGAACCTATCTCTGCATGGAAGGGCCTGCGTTTTCCACGCGAGCGGAAAGTGAGCTTTACCGCGGTTGGGGATGCGACGTCATCGGCATGACTAATCACACGGAAGCTCGCTTGGCAAGGGAAGCTGAGATCGCCTACGCCTCCTTGAGCATGGTGACTGATTTTGATTGCTGGCACAACAATCACGACGCCGTCACAGTGGAGATGGTGGTGGGCAACCTCAAAGCCAACGCCCTGGCCACCGGCCCCATTCTTGGCCGTTTGATGGAGAGCATCCGCCAAGAGCCTCCTGCGTCTAAAGCGCACTCCGCCCTGGCCGATGCCTTGATGACGCCTCCTGACGTTGTCCCTGATGCCACACGACACCGGCTTGATCTCTTCACCTCTCCTTATTGGGGAAGCGTGACAGCCTCCTGAGGAAGGCTGACTCCTCGGCTCAGCAGTGCTTGCCGGAGGTCAGATCCATGGTCGTTGAGCAGGGCATCAGCTGCGGCTGTATCCAGATTGCAGCTGCCCATCACAAGGGCTCGCTTCACGGAACCTCCAGCTGAACCGAGCAGTGCCTGGGACGCATCGCGGTCCAGCCCAAGAAGATCACGAAGAATGCGCATGGAGCGGTCCACAAGCTTGCTGTTGCTCGCTGCGACGTCCACCATCCGATTGCCGTACACCTTTCCCAGCCTGACCATCACGCCAGTGGACAGGATGTTCAGCGCCATCTTGGTGGCTGTCCCTGCTTTCAATCGGGTGGAGCCCGTCAGAAGTTCAGGCCCTGTCAAAAGACGAATGTCGATATCGCATGGCATAGGAACCTGATCAGATGGAACACAGGCCATGGCGATAGAGAGCGCGCCAAGCTCGCGGGCATAGTGCAATCCACCTTTCACATAGGGCGTCGTCCCGCCTGCGGCAATGCCAACCAGGCAGTCATTCCCCGTGAAGTCCCGACTCTTCAGATCAGACGCTCCTGCCGATTCAAGATCTTCCAGCCCTTCGGAGCTGCGCAACAGTGCCGCAGGCCCCCCCGCCAGAACACCTTGAACCAGATCAGGCGGGCTGCAGAACGTCGGCGGGCATTCGGCTGCATCCAACACACCGAGTCGTCCGGATGTACCGGCACCCAGATAAAACAAGCGGCCGCCAACTTTCAGGCGCTCCGCGATGGCATCCACAGCCTCAGTCAAAGCGCTGATGGCACCTTGCACGGCCATCTGGGGGCGTCGGTCTTCCTCAACGAAGAGACTGATGAGCGCATCGGTGGGGAGCAGATCCAGGCTTTCACTGGACGGATTGGTCTGCTCGGTCAGCAGATGGCCTCGATCAGCAGACGGCTCGATCACAGCAGTCCCTCAAGACGCCGACGCACCGCATCGAGATCAGAACTGTCTGGATCTGCCTGAGTCTGGGTGCTGCTTGGATCATCGTCCTGCCAGTTGCTCACATCCCGATTGGCGGAGGGAGGCGCGAGCATCAAGCGATCCTCCTCGGATTGGGGAACAAAACCCGCTGAGACCAGGCGAGCCTCATAACCAGCTTCACGGCAGAACAACTCAACCTCCTCTCGATCAAGGGCTTCAACACTGGGGGTGGGGAAATCTTGCGCTTCGAGAAGTCCCGCGTAACGCTCAGCATCGTCGCTGTTTTCGAACATGAGCACCACGGTGTGACCTGAAAGCTCCAGGGAGTGAATGCCTTCGCTGTCCTGACCTGCGTCGAACAGGAGAACGTGAACCAACATGCAGATGTATCGCCCATGCGAGTCTCTCATCGCTCCCTGCTCAGGTCACTCCAGAGCGTTCGAGACTGATCTCCTGCAACCGCTGGTAAAGAGCGCGCTCATCGTCCTCCAGTGATGAGGGGATCACGATCACGATCTCAACAAGTTGATCGCCCCTCTGGGTTCCGAGTTCAAGACCTCTCCCTCGCAGCCTCAGCAAGCGTCCACTGGACGATGCAGGGGGAACCTGAAGTGTCACAGAACCCATCAGGGTGGGCACGTTGACGGCGCAACCAAGCGCAGCATCAGGAGGGAGAAGTTCCAGTCGGTAGTGCACCCGGAGTCCATCAATCCGTAACCCCTCCTCGGTGATCACACGCAATTGCAGAAAGTGATCCCTGCCGCCGGGCGCTACGCCTTCTAGTCGCAAACGCCATCCATCACCTGCCTGGGGTGGCGTCTTCACTTCCACAAGGGTTCCGTCACCTAGTTCAAGCTCCACCAGGGTTCCATGAAGGGCTTGGTCAGGAGAGAGTTCAACCACCGTCTCGAGATCATCGTGGGATCGAATCGGTGGTGACGGTTGTGGGGAGGGTTCAGGCCAGTGGTGGTTGTCATGTTCGAATCGAGGGTCTGGATCCACGGGATCGTCGATTCCAACGCTTGAACTTCGATGGCGCCCCGAACCAAACACCACATCGAGATAATCCTCGAAATCGGGGAATCCTGTGCTGAAGGGATCGGCACCCTCGCCCTGTCCCTGACGCAAACGGATCCATTCCGTTTTCCGTTCAGGATTGCTGAGGACCGCGTAGGCCTCATTGACGAGCTTGAAACGCTCTTCTGCCTGAAGGTCATTGCCGTTGAGGTCGGGATGCCAGCGGCGTGCTTCTCGTCGAAAAGCACGCTTCAACGCCTCCTGATCCGCATCCGGAGTCAGACCTAAAAGAGACCAGTAATCGGTGTCAGCGGAAGTTGTCATCGTCCCAGGGGTCAAGGCCTCTTCGTCCACTCCGCGGACGAGAGTCGTAGCCGTAGCGGTCCTGGGGCGTTGACCAGGGATCATCATCCCAGTCATCGTCAGCGAACAACTCGTCTTTCAGGGTTCCAAGCGTGCTTTTCAAACCCTGGAATGGGCCCGATTCCGTGCGGCGCTCTGCCGTGAGCCGACGATTCAGCCCGAACAGCGCTTCCTGTAATCCGCTCACTGCCAGTTCCAGTTCCTGGAGATCCTCTTGCTCGAGTAAATCCTGCACGTCACGCATGGCCATTTCAACTGCTCTTTGCTGGCGTTCTGCTCCGTAGGGGCCAAATTCGAGTGCCGCATCCCTCAGCCGCCGTTCCGCCTGAGCCACCAGGGTCAATGCCGAATTACGGCGCTCGATGGTGGCGCGGCGGCGGCGGTCTTCATCGGCTCGGGCCTCGGCCTCGGCTAGTAGAGCTTGGATTTCATCTTCACTGAGGGTTGAACCACCCTGGATGGTCACCGATTGTTTTCGTCCGGTCGTTCGATCAGTTGCGTTCACCTGAAGAATGCCGTTGGCATCAATGTCAAAAGCCACCTGGATCTGAGGAACACCCCTGGGGGCTGGAGGGATACCGGAGAGACGGAAACGCCCGAGGGATTTGTTGTCTGCCGCCATCTGGCGTTCCCCCTGCCACACGTGAATCTCAACGGACGACTGATTGGATTCGGAGGTGCTGAACACATCGGACTGGCGCACGGGAATCGGCGTATTCCTCGGAATCAGGACTTTCATCAGCCCGCCGATGGTTTCCAGGCCGAGGGATAGAGGGGTCACGTCATTGAGCAGAAGATCTCTGAGGTCTCCCGTAATGATTCCGGCCTGAACCGCAGCCCCAATGGCCACAACCTCATCAGGATTAACCGATTGGCATGGATCGTTTGGGACAAGCGTTCTCACCAGTTGCTGCACCATCGGCATGCGCGTGCTTCCTCCAACCAGGACCACATCGTCGATCTCTTCCGCGCTCCAGCCAGAATCTCTGAGGGCCGCCTGCACAGGCAACATCAGGCGATCGAGGAGGTCAGGACACAACCCCTCGAACGTTTCCCGATCGAGCGTGGTTTCGATATGCAGGGGACCGTCAGGTCCCGTGGCGATGAAAGGGAGGGACACGGGCGTCGTGCTGACACCTGATAGCTCTTGTTTGGCCTTTTCAGCGGCTTCCGTCAGTCGCTGCAGGGCTTGGCGATCACGCCGGAGATCGAGGTTGTGTTGTTGGAGAAACGACTGCGCCAGCCAATCGACAATGCGTTGATCAAAGTCGTTACCACCAAGCTGGGTATCACCATTGGTGGCTTTCACGTCAAAGACACCGTTGGCGATCCTCAGCAAGGACACATCGAAGGTGCCTCCACCAAGATCGAACACCAGGGCACGGCGCACAGCACTACGGTCGAATCCGTAGGCCAGAGCGGCTGCAGTCGGTTCGTTCAGGATCCGTTCAACCGTTAACCCGGCCAAACGCCCGGCGTCGCGTGTGGCCTGACGTTGCGCATCATTGAAATAGGCAGGAACAGTGATCACGGCTGATTCCACCTCTTCACCCAAGTAGGTGGAGGCATCGTCCACAAGCTTGCGCAGAATGCTGGCAACAAGCTCCTCAGCGGCGTATTCCCGTTCGGTTTGTGGGCAAGCCACACGCACATTGCCCTGGCTGTTGGCCCTCACGGTGTAAGGGACCGTGAGGGAGCCGTCGTCGAGTTCGTCCCAGCTTCGGCCAACAAAGCGTTTGAGGTTGGAAAAGGTGTTGCGTGGATTCAGCACCAGCTGCCGACGGGCAGGCTGGCCAACCAACAGTTCGCTGTCCTTGGTGTAACCAACAACGGAGGGAGTGGTTCTCGTACCTTCGGCGTTAGCGATCACCACGGGGCGACCTGCCTCTAGGACAGCCACAACGGAGTTGGTCGTACCCAGGTCGATTCCGACGATCCGTCCCATAGACGCCTGTGGGGACTCCCAAGTTAACGGCCGAAACCATTGTCTCCCAGTCCAAGACAAGGACAGATGCAGCTGGCGTTAAAGCGCCCTTAGTGAATTCGATACGGTTTCACCGTTACGTTTCAGTCGTCTTTGCCTGAGCGGGATGTCCGAGTCCAAGGAGTTGTATCTCCTGAGACGCCGTCCACCATCTGAAAAGTTGGTGGATGTCAGTTTCAGGTATCTCGCAGTGACCCTGGCGTCGATGGTGGCTGTGGTCTTGTTCGCCATCCTCATCGTCGTCTTCTGGGGGTCGCTCGAGTCGATGGGTCGTTACGGCTGGAAATTTTTGGTCACGTCCAACTGGAATCCCGTCGATGACGAGTACGGAGCATTCACAGCCATCTACGGAACGATCGTTACGTCATTGCTGTCGTTGCTCATTGCCGTCCCCCTCGGCGTGGGAACGGCTGTTTTCATTACTGAAAACATCATCCCTCGGCGGATCCGCAACGTGATCGGCGTGATGGTGGAGCTGCTGGCTGCCATCCCCTCAGTAGTACTCGGTCTTTGGGCCATTTTTGTGATGGAGCCTTTCATCAGGCCCTTCCTCGAGTTTCTCTACACAACTTTGAACTGGTTGCCAATTTTCTCATCTCCACCCATTGGACCAGGCACGGCGCCAGCAATCTTGATTCTCGTGGTGATGATCCTTCCGATCATCACGTCTATTTCAAGGGACTCATTGAATCAGGTTCCCGACAAACTTCGCCAAGCTGCCTATGGCGTCGGCACCACACGCTGGGGAGCGGTTCTCAATGTGTCATTACCAGCTGCAATTTCTGGAATTGTTGGTGGTGTGATGCTCGCTTTGGGAAGAGCCATGGGTGAAACGATGGCCGTTACGATGATCATCGGAAATTCAAACAACTTCAGCCCCTCACTACTTGCTCCAGGAAACACCATCGCCGCAATGCTCGCGAATCAATTTGGAGAAGCCGATGGCAGTCAGGTTTCGTCACTGATGTATGCAGCATTTATTTTGATGATCCTCAGCCTGGCAGTGAATGTTTGCGCCCAGTGGCTGGTTAAGCGCTTAAGCCTTAAGTACTGATCATGACTTTTTCTTCTACAACTCGCTTAGCGAACGGCGTCCCTGATCTTGCCTACAAGCACGGTCTAAAACGGAATCTGATCAGTCGCTTGCTCACGCTGATTGCTGGATTGTTTTCAGGAATCGCGGTGCTGCCACTGATCGCAGTTTTGATTTATGTATTGATCAAAGGTGGGCAGAAAATCAGCTTCACCCTGTTTACAGAGCTACCTCCCCCTCCCGGACTTGAAGGAGGTGGAATCGGGAACGCCATCATCGGCAGTTTTGTCGTCACCATTATTGCGGCTCTCATTGCCATACCAGTAGGAGTTGGCGGAGGCATTTTCCTTGCCGAATACTCGCGTGGTGGAAGATTTGCTCAATTCATCCGCTTTGGAACCAACGTTCTTTCAGGTGTTCCCTCAATCATTGCAGGTGTCTTTATTTACGGAACAATCGTTACCAGTCGATTGTTGTTTGGCAACGCTTACAGCGCTGCTGCCGGCGGTATGGCACTTTCAATTCTGATGCTTCCAACGGTGATCAAAACCACAGACGAAGGTCTGAAGCTTGTGTCAGATGATCTTCGTCGAGGTGCTCTGGGCATCGGAGCCTCCAAATTCGTAACGGTGGTGAGAATTACGCTCCCCACAGCATTTACACCGATTGCCACTGGAGTGGTCCTGTCCATTGCCAGAGCGGCTGGCGAAACGGCTCCACTGATTTTCACTGCTCTCTTTTCGCCCTTCTGGTCAGAAGGCATCGATGGAATCTTCAATCCCATCGCCACGTTGTCCGTTCTGATCTACAACTTCGCAATCATGCCCTACGAGACGCAGAACGAGCTTGCATGGGCGGCCTCATTTGTCCTGGTTCTCTTTATTCTTGTCATGAATTTATTCGCGCGCTGGCTGGGTCAGTTCGCGAATAAGTAATTTATTCATCCTTCATTTACCTGTACTTCCTCATTACCAATGACTGTCTCCACCTCATCCCCTCAGACAATTTCCGAGAACACCTGCATCTCGATTCAAAACGCCACCATCAGTTACGGCAGTTACGAGGCCGTCAAGAACGTCTATTGCGATATCCCACGCGGAAAAGTCACAGCCTTCATTGGGCCATCAGGTTGCGGAAAATCAACCGTTCTGCGTGCTCTCAACCGCATGAATGACCTCATTGAAGGTTGTTCGTTGCGGGGACGTGTGCTGTTTGACGGCGCAGATCTCTACGACCCAACGGTTGATCCTGTTGAAGTCAGGCGCAGGATCGGCATGGTGTTTCAGCAACCGAACCCTTTCCCGAAGACGATTTATGAAAACATCGCCTTCGGAGCACGAATCAATGGTTTCACAGGCGATATGGATGAGCTTGTGGAACGCTCCCTTCGCCAAGCCGCCGTTTGGGATGAATGCAAAGACAAGCTCAACGAAAGCGGCTACTCACTGTCCGGTGGTCAACAGCAGCGTCTCTGCATCGCCCGCACGATTGCGATCCAACCCGAAGTCATCTTGATGGATGAACCCTGCTCGGCCCTCGATCCGATCTCCACTTTGAAGATCGAAGAAACAATGCATGAACTCAAAAAGAGCTTCACGATTGTGATTGTGACCCACAACATGCAACAGGCTGTTCGGGTGAGTGACATGACCGCCTTTTATAACGCTGAAGCCGTTGAAGGGGGATCCGGAAAGGTTGGCTATCTCGTTGAATTCAACGAGACTGAAAAAATCTTCAACGCACCGTCTCAACAGGCCACCCAGGACTACGTCTCTGGTCGGTTCGGTTGATCTGACTTGTCAGATCATCTGGTGGGGACTGCATCAGTTCCCACCAATGGCAAAAAAAAACCGGCCGTTTGGCCGGTGTAGAAGCGGAGAGGGAGGGATTCGAACCCTCGATAGAGTTGCCCCTATACAGCATTTCCAGTGCTGCGCCTTCGACCACTCGGCCACCTCTCCAGCGGCTGATGGGGCAATGGAGAATGTAGCAGGGCAGTCCTAGAGGAGTCGTATTGAAGCCAAGTCATCGCATCACCATTCACTGGCGCCAGCAGGGTCGTGTCATCAGCCATGACGTGTTGGACGGCGAGTACATCCTGCAAAGCTTTGAACGACAGGGAGATCCGCTGCCGTTTTCCTGTCGCAACGGGTGTTGCACATCGTGCGCGGTCAGGGTGTTGAGCGGTGAACTCGATCAGCGAGAAGCCATGGGCTTGTCTCGAGAACTGCGCGCCAAGGGTTATGGACTCCTCTGTGTGGCGCGTGCCGTAGGTCCATTGGAGGCTGAAACCCAAGATGAGGATGAGGTGTATGAACTTCAGTTCGGACGACACTTCGGCAGCGGCGTCGTCACCCGTGGCCTTCCGTTGGATGAGGAGTGATGCCTGAACGTTTTGATTGTTGTGCCGTTGCTGCCGATGCTGGGTTGTCCCATGAGCGAATGAGAGCTCTGTCGGCGGTGGCGATTCAAGCCGCCGAACAGGGAGGCCGAAAGTTGATGGAGCACTTCGGGAAGCTGACGTCGATTCGCGAGAAAGGCCGATCAGGTGACCTGGTGACTACGGCTGATCATGCAGCTGAAGCTGAGGTTCTGAGCGTCTTGTCCCGTCTATCACCAGACATTGCCGTCCTCGCTGAGGAGTCTGGCGCCAGTGACACTGTGGCCGATCTCTGCTGGTGCGTGGATCCACTCGATGGAACAACGAACTTTGCTCACAGCTACCCATTGTTCGCAACGTCAGTCGGACTTGTCTGGCGCGACCAACCCGTTCTGGGTGCCATCTCAGTGCCTTTTCTCAAAGAGCTGTACTGGTGCTGCCCTGGTGATGGTTCATTCCTAAACGGTCAGAAAATATCTGTGTCGGAGTGCTCCTCTCTCGAGGAGAGTCTTCTCGTCACGGGATTTGCCTATGACCGCCGTGAGGTACTCGACAACAACTATGCCGAATTTGCGTGGATGACTCACCGCACACGGGGAGTGCGCCGCGGCGGTGCCGCTGCAGTGGACCTTGCGTTTGTGGCTGCAGGTCGGCTTGATGGGTACTGGGAACGGGGCTTGGCACCTTGGGATCTGGCCGCTGGTGCAGCACTCGTTCAATTGGCGGGTGGATGGGTTGACGATTACCGGGAAGAGGGCTTCGAACTTGGATCTGGAAGGATTCTGGCAACTGGCACTCAGCTCCATCAGCCTCTGAAACGCGAACTCGCAAGGGTGTCTCCGATTCCTCCTTGTCTCTATGGGGGGAACCTGGACGTGGGATCCTGATCAGGTCAATGATCAAGTGTGATGGCCCTTCAGCCTGCCTCTGGTGTCAGGGATCTGAACCCTCAGCAGGTTCAACGCAATCATGAATTGCGTGAAACTCTGGCAGAGGTATTCAGACTCTGGGGGTACGAGGAAGTCTCTCCACCGAGGGTTGAGCGCATGGATACGCTCAAGGCTGGAGGGGCCATCGACAGTCGGGACATTGTCCGTCTAGTCGCTGATGAGCCCCTGGGCTTAAGGCCGGAAATGACGGCATCCATTGCCAGAGCAGCGTGTACGCGATTCCAGGATCGACAACGCCCCTTGCGACTCTGGAGTCACGGCACTGTGTTTGAGGGTCGTCAGGCTGACGAAGGCGGCCTCTGCATCGAAGAGAACCTGCATTGCGGCGTTGAGCTCTTCGGAGCCAGTGGTGATGAAGCAGAGCTGGAGCTTCTGACACTTCTGATGGCATCGTTAAAAGCCCTGAGACTTCCACTGAATGATCCGCCGAGACTTCTGATCGGACATACCGGATTGATGCAATTGCTGCTTCGGGATGTTGAACCACACCTTCAACAAGCCTTCCGTGGCTGTCTGACGCGACTGGATCGTCTTGAACTCCAGGAACTGCTCAAGGGACAACCCCAGCATGCTCACCTGCTCCAGTGGCTAGATCGGCGGGGATCACCTGTGGGAGTCATCAAGCAACTTCAGGACGTCTTCCCGGAAGCGCCAGTACTCAAACAACTGTCCAGGTTGGTGGCCCATCTCAGCCCTCTTGCTGAAGAAACTGGTGTAGGCCTTCAACTCGATCCAACATTTCAACCGATCTATGAGTTGTATGACGGCGTCGTATTCCAGCTTGTCTGTCGGGGCGTTTCATCACCCGTTGTCGTGGCCCGTGGAGGAAGGTACGACACTGTTGTTCAGCGGCTTGGAGCACAAGGGAAAGATGCCACGGGCCTTGGATTCAGTTTTTGTGTGGATGATCTCAGAGATCTCCCTGGGGCATTCTCAATTCAGGCAGGAAAGCCGGAGAGAATTCTTTTGTGTTATGCACAGAATCAATCAATGGAGAAAGCTCTTCAAGTACAAGCCGAATGGCATCGCAAAGGCCTGAGCTGCCAAGTCGACCATCACCCATGCTTGACCAGAGTTGAAGCAGAAGCGCGCGTTGCAAGGGCAGGATGCAACTCATTGGAATGGATCGGCGACTAAGATTTTGATGGTCTAAAAAAATCTATGGCACACACCATCGTCACAGACATCTGCGAAGGAGTAGCGGATTGCGTTGATGCATGTCCTGTCGCATGCATCCAACCAGGCAAAGGCAAGAATAAGAAAGGGACTGATTTCTATTGGATTGACTTTGAAACTTGTATCGACTGTGGAATCTGCCTTCAAGTTTGCCCCGTTGATGGAGCAATTCTGGCGGAAGAGAGACAAGAACTTCAAAAAATCAAATAGTTCACGTGTTCGGTGTCGCAACGAATCAATACGTCTCGGTACGGTAAACCCAACCGCAAGGTCCTTGGGCAGTTGTTCACTAATGGATAAAATAAGATTTTAACGACAACATGGCAGTGGCAGAAGAAAACGGACAAATTCAAATTCATACTGAAAATATTTTCCCAATTATCAAGAAAGCAGTTTATTCAGGCCACGAAGTCTTTTTGAGAGAGCTCGTCAGCAATGGTGTTGACGCCATCAGTAAAAGACGCATGGCCTCGATAGCAGGAGACTGCTCAGAGGGAGACGAGGGAGTTATTCAGATCAGAATTGACCGCTCAAACAAGACCCTCACAATCAGTGATAACGGCATCGGGATGACTGCCGACGAAGTTAAGCGTTATATCAATCAGGTTGCTTTTTCAAGCGCAGAAGATTTCCTTGAAAAATACAAACAAGACAGCGAAGCAATCATCGGCCACTTTGGTTTGGGCTTTTACTCAAGCTTCATGGTTGCTGAAAGGGTTGAAATCTCAACACGATCAGCTCGCCCTGAGAGCCTTCCAGTGCATTGGAGCTGCGATGGATCACCGAGTTACTCACTGACAGAAGGGAATCGCGATCAACCAGGAACAGACATTATTCTGCATCTTCTTGAGGACGAACTCGAGTACCTAGAGCCGTCACGGATTAAAACACTTATCAATACATACTGCGATTTCATGGCAGTCCCTGTTCAATTAGAGGGTGAAACAATCAATAAAATGAATGCACCTTGGCGGAGCAGTGCCAGAGAGTTACAAGATCAGGATTATATTGACCTTTATCATTATCTTTATCCTTTTCAGGGTGATCCTTTGCTATGGGTTCATCTCAACACCGATTACCCCTACAGCTTGCAGGGAATTTTATTTTTTCCGAAACAGACCGGTCGAGCTGACTGGGAGAAAGGAGAAATCAAGCTCTATTGCAACCAGGTTTTTGTAAGCGACTCAATTAAAGAAGTTGTACCTCGCTATCTTTTACCTCTCCGGGGTGTCCTCGACTCACCTGACATTCCACTGAACGTAAGCCGGAGTGCCCTTCAAACGGATCGAAGAGTGCGCTCGATCGGGCAATTTGTTTCAAAAAAGGTAGCCGATAAACTTCGCGATCTCAAAAAGGATAATCCTAATCAGTATGCAGAGGCTTGGGATGCGCTAGCTCCCTTCGTGAAGATCGGGGCGATGGAAGACGACAAATTCTCGGAGCAAGTTTCTGATTTGATACTCTTTCAGACAACAGCAAAAATAGAGGAGAATGAAGATCTATTAGAGGGTAATGGTCGTACATATACAACAATATCGTCCTACAGAACACGGCAGACAAGTGAAAGTCAAAAACGCATTCTCTATTGTACAGATGAAATTGCTCAAGCTGGCGCACTCTCTCTCTGGAAAAGTCAAGGTGCTGAAGTCCTATTCGCCGAAACTGTTTTGGACAGTCAATTCATTCCATGGCTGGAATCAAAAGAGAACGAACTGACTTTTCAACGTGTTGATTCCGAGCTTGATTCGAGTCTCCAGGATGATCAACCTGAGATAAGCGACCAGGAAGGAGAAACCAAAAGTGAATCACTCAGAACTTTGATCAAGAAAGCGTTGAACAACGACAAGATCACCGTTCAAGTGCAGTCGCTAAAGGGAGGAGCAGATGCGCCCGCTGCCTTGATACTGCTTCCAGAACAAATGCGACGAATGAACGACATCGGAGCCCTAATGGAACAAAGACTGCCCGGTCTTCCTGATTACCACGTTTTACTGGTGAACCGACAACACCCATTAGTCGAAGCTCTGCTCAATCTTGAATCGGGTTCGGTAGTGATCGCCGATGGAGCGACATCGCCCAGTCACCAACTCGCTGTGGACCTGGCTCAACACCTCTACGATCTGGCACGTCTGGCCGTTAATGGATTAGAACCAGCCGAACTAGGTCAATTTCAGTCCCGAGCAACTTTGCTGATGTCGAGCCTCCTGCGACGGGGGGCGTAGGTCCCTTTGCTAGGATTGCCTCTTGGCAGGCGCCATTTTTTTCAAGGAACCGGATCATGTCCAGGGTGTGTCAGCTCACAGGTACGAAAGCTAATAACGGTATGGCTGTCAGCCATTCCCATATTCGTACCAAGAAGCTGCAACAAGCCAATCTGCAACAGCGTCGCCTTTGGTGGGCAGAAGGAAAGCGCTGGGTGAATTTGCGGATCACAACACGTGCCTTGAAAACAATTCAGAAAAAAGGGTTAGGTGCATACGCCAAGTCTCTTGGAATTGATCTGGCCCGTCTTTGAATCTGGACGTCAAAGTGAAACGGCGGCATTTGCTTCAAAAAGGCATCGTGGCTGCCGTTGCAATCACTCTTTTTCCGAGTAGGGGCTGGTCACTCGGGGGCACCTCCCCAGACATTGGCAGTTCAGCGCCTGACTTCGATCTTCCCGGTACAAATTTGCTAGTACCGCAACAGTCGCGTTGGTCTTTAGCAGACTGGAAGGGACGCTGGCTTGTTCTTTATTTCTACCCTAGAGATTTCACGTCAGGCTGCACCATTGAAGCCCATGGATTTCAAGATTCATTGGCGGATTTTTCAGGTCTCAATTGTGATGTTGCTGCAATCAGTGCCGATTCTGTAGAAGATCATGAATCATTCTGCAGTAGCGAAGATTTAGGCTTCACATTACTCTCTGATCATGACGGTGAAGTGAGTCGAAACTACGGTTCCTGGATGGCACCTTATTCACTGAGACACACCTTTTTGATCGATCCTTCTGGTCTTGTACAAGCACGCTGGACGGGTGTGAGGCCTGTTGGCCACGCAAAAGAAGTGCTTGAAACACTACAGAACTTGCAATCCACTTAAACGATTGACAATTCCGCGATTTTGTTCAATGGTGTAAGAGGTTCTTGAGCGCTTGCTGAACATGACTATAAGTGAAGGGAAAAGTGACTTTATTATTCTTTATCATCGCACCCCATTTGATGAATCCGTCGATGATCAGGGGAATCGACTTTGGAAAGATCAAAAAAGCCCTAATGGAATCATTCCTACATTAAGGAATCTATTTCGTAGTCGAGACAATGGTACGTGGATAGCTTGGCGACAAGTTGAGGATGTCAATAGTCAGGAGGATGAGAGGATTCTCATGAATAATCCATCCAACTTTACTCTCAGACGCATTCCACTCGAACAAAATCAAATCTCAAGCTTTTATCATGTAACGTCCAAGGAGTCTGTGTGGCCAATTCTTCATACCTTTCCAACTTACTTTGACGTCAATAATACTAATTGGTCAATCTTTGAAGAAGTCAATCAACGGTTTGCCGATGCTGCCTGCTCAGAAGCAGCCCAGGGTGCAACAATATGGATTCACGATTATAATTTATGGCTTGTTTCGGGGTTCATTCGTAAAAAACGACCTGATTTAAAAATAGCATTCTTTCACCATACACCTTTCCCTGGGAACGATGTATTTGCAATTCTCCCATGGAGAAAACAAATTGTTGAAAGTTTGTTGTCTTGCGATGTCGTTGGTTTTCACATACCACGTTACACTGAAAACTTTGCCCGAGCTGCAAGTTGTCTACTTGGAGTAAAAAAAGGGCCAAAGATTGATGTTGCACCAAAATTTCTTAAATTTGGATCAGCTTTAACAGAACCTTCTGAAACACCTTGGCTTGAATACAATGGTCGAAAAGTCAAATTGGTCTCTTCACCAGTAGGAACATCACCGGATGTCATTCAATCCTTGGTCGTGAGAGACGACGTTGCTACTTTAACAAAGCAGATTAACGAAGATACCAAAAAGGGGCGAAAACTAATTCTTTCGGCAAGTCGTGTTGACTATACAAAGGGAAATGAAGAGCTACTACTAGCTTTCGAGCGATTGCTTGAACGACGTGAGGATCTACGAGGCAAAGTTGTTTTGATGTTGGCGTGTGTAGCGGCCGCTTCAGGTATGAAGATCTACGAGGATACCCAGCGCCTTATTGAAGAAACAGCTGGGCGAATCAATGGGCGTTTTAGTTTAATTGATTGGGTTCCAATCCGATTCTCAACAAATCGCATTCCCTATGAAGAAATGGTTGCTTGGTTTTCGATGTCTGATATCTGTTGGATTACACCATTACGCGATGGTCTCAACCTTGTCGCTAAGGAATATGTAGCCGCGCGAAAAGGAAGAGATGGTGTCTTGGTACTGTCAGAATTTACAGGAGCGTCTGTGGTGCTTGATGGAGCAGTACTAACCAATCCCTACTCTCACAAACAAATGGATCAGGCGATTGAATCAGCTCTTGAAATGCCTGAGGATGAGCAAATAATAAGAATCAGCAAAATGGTCTCGGCTGTGGAAGATTTTACAGTTTCAGATTGGGCTAATGAACAAATGCAATCACTCGAAGTAGAATAAAAAAACTCATGATGTTCTCTCGTAGAAAATTTTCATCACTTCTTCTTGGATTGATTTGCCTGGTTGCATTAATAAGCACGACTCCAGCTTTAGTTGCAAGCCAAATTGAAACAATTTCAATTTTGATGCCCGCTCCTTTCGCTGATTCAACAGTCAAACTTGTTGATAATTTCAACACTCTCTATAAAAATCAAATTCATTTGAATGTCATACGTGGTCCAAGACAAACAGAATCTATGTCAGATCTTGCTATTAGTAGCTTGCTCTTAGGAGATACACCATTTGATGGACTATTGATGGACATCACTTGGCTACCCAAATACGCTCGCGCGGGCTGGCTAGAAGGTCTAGATCCATATTTCGATGAGACTGATATTGCAGACCTTGCTAGTGGTGCAGAAAAAGGGAATGATTTTGAGGGAACTCTTTATCGATGGCCATTAGTAGCTGATATGGGGCTCCTGTTTTGGCGTACTGATTTGATGAACACTCCACCCAAAACTCCTTCAGAGTTAGTATCGATTAGCAATCAGTTGCAAACGCAAGGAAAAGTTCCCTGGGGATACGTTTGGCAAGGTCGACAATATGAGGGTTTGAGTTGCGTTTATTTGGAAATGATTGATGGATTCGGAGGAGATTGGTTCGATGTCAATAACCAATCATTAGGATTGAATGAGGTGCCCGGTGTCGAAGCAGCTCAATGGTTAACGGATCTAATTGAAACTGGTATTAGTCCTAGAGCTGTCACTACATTTGCTGAGCCAGAGGCTCTACGAAATTTTCAATCTGGTGAGAGTGCTTTTATGAGGAATTGGCCGTATGCATGGGCAGAACTTCAAAAACAAGACAGTCCGGTCAGAGGGAAAATTGGAATCTCAACAATGGTTTCATTGCCTGGTGTGGAACCAGCCTCAACGCTAGGAAGTTGGGGATTTACTCTGCTTCGTGGTTCAAACCATAAAGATGCAGTCATTAAAGCCATCAAATATTTAACCTCAGCCGAGGCACAGAGAGTTATGTTCATCGAACACGGTTATACACCGACGGTGAAAGCGCTTTACGAAGATCTAGAACTAATTCAGGACTATCCACACTTGGCGTTGCTATCCAGAGCATTAAATAATGCGGTGCTAAGGCCTGAAACTCCAATCTATGCACAAATCAGTGACGTTCTTCAGCGATCCCTTAGTGCCTCATTAACTGGGGAAGAAAAGCCTAAGTTGTCAATGAATAGAGCAGATAGATCATCTGAACAAATTCTAGTCGCTGCTGGTGGGACTCCATCATGATCTTGATCGCCTTATTACTTCCATCAATTATTTTTTTAGGAATCGTATTTGGTTTTCCTTTACTAAGCTATTTATGGTTAAGTCTTCACGCAAATTCTGTTTTAACATCTTTCAGGTCGATCTTTAACGGATGGGCAAACTGGAATCGTTTTATCCATGATTATCGTTATTGGCAAGATTTTCTCCAAACAATACGTTTTTCGGTTGCTTCAGTTGGAATAGAATTATTACTTGGATTGATCATTGCTTTGATCCTTCATCGCCCAATGAAGTTTCGAGGGTGGATACGTTCGTCATCATTAATACCCTGGGCTTTGCCTACAACAGTTATGGCCCTTGGATGGCGTTGGATCTTTAACAGCCCCTTCGGTCCTATTGATCAGTTCACCACTGCTCTGGGTGCTCAATCCCTCAATATTCTTGGCAATCCATCCACTGCTTGGATTGCTACTGTTTATTCAGATGTCTGGAAAACGACACCCTTTGTTGCCTTAATACTCCTTGCTGGCCTACAAAGCATTCCTGCAGACCTATATGAAGCCTGCAGACTTGAAGGGGCATCCGCTAGTTCCTGTTTCAGAAGAATTACCCTTCCCCTTCTTATGCCTTACATTGGACTTGCTGCTATGTTTCGGTTAGCTCAAGCGTTTGGTGTTTTTGATCTTATACAGGTCATGACTGGAGGTGGTCCTGCCAGCAGCACTGAAAGTATTGCTCTGTATGCATACTTAAATGCTTTGCGATTTTTAGATTTCGGATACGGAGCAACGATTATAATCGGTAGCTTTATTTTGTTAAGCATCCTCGTTGCATCTTGTTGGTTTTTTGTGCACTTATTTAATAGAAAGCGTTCAATTATGATAACAAAATGAAATTCAAATCCTCCTTGATCGTCCTTCTTCTTGTTTGGTCAATCATGCCATTGCTTTGGCAACTTTATACCTCATTCTCTACTGATCAGGCTCTTGTGACACCCTTCGCTGAGTTATCAGAAAGATGGACATTGGACCATTATCGAAATGTCATTTCATCTGATCCACCTTTTTTCATGTACTTAGCGAACAGTTTCTTTGTTGGGATAATATCAACATTATTAACATTGTTTGTGGCTCTTCCTGCTGCTTATTCGATTAGCAAGCTCTCAAGAAAGACATCAAATTATGTGAGAGTTATTCTCGTTGCTTGTGCACTTTTTCCATATGTTCTCTTATTTCTTTCTTTACTAGAATTGGCGAGAACATTCTCTCTTGGCAATAATCTCATTGCACTTGCACTGCCCTACACAGCGTTATCACAGCCACTTGCTGTACTTCTGCTATCAAGCGCTTTTGTTTCCCTTCCTTCAGAACTGGATGATGCTGCAAGGGTCGAAGGCCTATCGCTAATAAAACGTTTTAGATGGATCTACATCCCATTACTGTCCCCAGCAATTGCGAGTACTGCAATCCTGATCTTTCTTTTCTCTTGGAATGAATATCCAATTGCACTAACTTGGATTAGTGATAATTCTAAGCTAACGCTTCCCGTTGCTATGGCTAGAATCGCTGGTTCTTCCATTCATTCTGTTCCCTACGGTGCTTATGCAGCTGCAACAGTACTTGGTGCCATACCTCTTATCTTACTAGTGATAGTATTTCAGAAGCCAATCGTATCTGGACTAACCAGTGGAGCCATCAAAGGATGACACTTGTTCTCAAATCTGTCGGTCGAAAAGTTGGACATAACTGGATCGTCAAGGATCTCAATTTTTCTGTAAGGCAAAACGAGTGTCTTGTAGTCGTTGGTCCGAGTGGATGTGGAAAGAGTTCTACTCTTCGCTTAATTGCTGGATTAGATCGATGTGATCATGGATCAATCAAAATTGACGACCGTGATATCACTAATCTTCAACCATCAGAGCGTGCAATTGGTATGGTTTTCCAAAGCTATGCACTACTCCCTCATTTAACCGTCTATGAGAATCTGGAGTTAGGTTTGCGAGTTCGAGGTATGCGAGCAGAGCAGAGAGCAAGAAGAATCCAAAATATTCTTGATATAGTTCAATTAAGTGATCGTCCTAACCATTTACCGTCTGCATTGTCAGGTGGACAAAGACAGAGAGTGGCATTAGCTCGTGCTTTGCTGCGTGATCCAAAGGTTTATTTACTTGATGAGCCGATGAGTAATCTTGATGCTCAACTGAGAGAAAAAATCCGACCTGAACTAAGGAGCCTCATATTGAGTCAGGAAAAACCTACGCTTTATGTTACTCATGACCAAAATGAAGCCCTAGCTATGGCCACTAAAATTGCCATCTTAAACAATGGACAGATTGAACAACTAGACACTCCATTTAATGTGTACCATAACCCACAATCACTTTTTGTAGCACAGTTTTTAGGTCGCCCACAAATTAATTGCCTCAAAGTACGTAATAATACTATTGATGCTGTTAGGCCCGAAAATTTAACCATCAGTGATTCTGGACTACCATGCCGTCTACTCGCCCGTGAGTGGTTAGGTAATACGCAACTTCTCTATCTAGATTCTGATGAAGGTGAATTAAGAATGACAATTGATCCATCATTCGTCTGTCCCGAGCGAATATTCGTCCAATGGGATAAGTCTAAAGTTTTTCACTTTGATGCTAAAACTGGACAGCGTAAAAGTTTTCATTGACTGCAAGCAGCTTAAGCTAAATTAACGACTTGTCTATTTATTTGCTGTGTTAAGTCTGCATACTTCATTATTATAATTGACAAGCCTAAGGTGTGTCGTTCTCCTATATTGGTGGATTTAGCTCATGCTTTATTGGGTTGAGTATTAAACACATATGCATTTAGTGAGGAATATTATTTAACGACAGCTTCATTTTATTGTTAAACGAATCCGCGATACTAATGAATCTTTCAATGCACCTTCATAATGTGGTTGTTAGAGTCGCAACATGTCCGAACCAACATCTGATCAATCGTTATTTAAGCCTGGCGATCGATTGTCCCCTGATAGTATTCCTGAACCATTGCCTTTGCTAGAGCGTCCGGGTAACTTACCTGCACATTTATTTCTACATGGTGGTAAGGCACCATTTTCGTGCAAAATACTGCAATTTAATGATGAGCAAGTGTCAACCTTTAATGTTCGCACTAGTGAAGACTTACAGGAATTTCTTCCCTCTCAATCATTAATGTGGCTGCAATTTCGTGGACTTGGAAATTTAGAATGCCTTAAAAGATGCTTATCACTTTTATCATTGGATCAAAGTGTTATTGATATATTGATTACATTTCCGCAGAAGTCGAGAGTCACCTCTACGAACAATTGTGTTCTAGCTGTTCTGCATGAATTCTCGCTAGCTTCAGACCCTACGCATTTAATTAGCACCCAATACAATTTGGTTTTGACAAATCGAATGTTGATTACCATTCAAGAAAATCCGCAACGAAGCTTTAATGATCTTGAAGCATGGCTCAATGTAAAGACAAATCATCTTAAAGAAATTGACTTAGATAATCTTTTCCACTTTGTTATTGATGACATTCTTGATAGTTATCTACCTATGCTTGAATCGATGAGTGTTTTTCTTGATGATCTAGAAGAACGTGCACTGTTAAAACCTAAACCATCAATTCTCAATAAGGCTTATCAGGTCAGGTTTAATCACAGGGTTACACGTCGACAGCTGTGGCCATTACGTAATGAATTGATTATTTTTCTTAGACAAAGCCAACGTTTGTTAGGACCAGTAGCACGTGACGGTCTTCATGATATGGCCGATCATGTCAATACACTTCTTGAAATTGGAGATAGTATTCGATTGCAGTTGAATAGTATTACTGAGGCTTACATGGCAAGCACTGGTAATGTAATGAACCAAATTATTAAAACACTGACTATTGTTAGTACAATTTTTGCCCCTTTAACCTTTATCGCTGGTATATATGGAATGAATTTCGAGAATATGCCTGAACTAAAATGGAAATATGGCTATATTTATTCATTAATTTTAATGACATTGATTGCACTTTTTCAGGCTTATTTTTTATGGAAGCGCGGATGGTTTCAGGACCTATCCGGTCGCAGTCGAAAATTTGGTTCCTAATGCATTGTTAACCCAAAGCTTCGTTGGCTTATCCACAATATAAGTATCGACTTTTACACAATGGGATTAAGTCGCTCTTTGGTCCTCGCTTCCATCGCAGTAGTTTCTTCTCTCTTGCCAACAGCTTCTGCTGCTGGAATTGCTATTGCAGGCTCTAGTACTGTCTATCCAGTTACATCACTTGCTATTAAAAAGTTTAGAGATACAAGCCAAGGAGATAAGATTTCATTTAATCTTCGTGCAACCGGATCTTCAGCAGGTTTTAGAGATTTTTGTAGTAATAAAATTCCTCTTGCTAACGCCTCAAGGCCTATCAGTTCAAAGGAGATCAAAGCTTGCCAACAAAATGGTGTTAACTTTATCGAATTACCCATTGCTTTTGACGCTATAACTGTCGTCGCCAATCAATCGAACGGTTGGCTGAATTCGCTAACACCTTCCGAACTCTCACGCTTGTGGTCCAAAGCTTCACAAGGCAAGGTATCGAGCTGGAATCAAGTCAATCTTGATTTTCCTGATCAACCAATCAAATTATGCGGACCAGGAAAAGACTCAGGCACATTTGATATCTTTAATAAAGCCATAAATCGCTCTGCTACTAATTCTAGAACTGATTACAAGGCAAGCGAAGATGACAATGTAATTGTCAGTTGTGTAGCAAATAACACCAATGCACTGGGCTATTTTGGTTTTTCCTATTTTCTCAATAATCAATCTAAATTAAAAGCCATTCGGATTGTCAATGGCAAGGGTGTTTCAGTTCTTCCCTCTGTTGCAGCGGTGCAAAAAGAGGTCTATCAACCTCTTTCGCGTCCTCTTTTCCTCTATGTCAACGATCGTTCATTGCGCAATAACACCCCTTTGCGAAATTTTATTACCTTTTACCTGCGTAATGTTGAACAACTTGTGAAACAAACAAATTATATTCCTCTTCAAAGCGCAACTTATCGCCTTGTTGATTCAAAGCTGTATCGACATATCCTTGGTTCTTCCTTTGGTGGTAATATTCCTGTCGGATTAACTATTGGCCAGATACTTCAAACAAGTTTTGACGTTCATAAGAAGCCGCAGTTCCGTTGACAGATTCTGTGTTGACCTAGAGAAGATGGTGCATTAAATTGTCAGCTCCTGTAGCTTTTCATTTAACATTAACGAATGGACTTTGGCTTCATTCGTTAATGTGTTGATGTTGCTACTGTCGAGTGGTTTTTGCATCGCTATAGACCATTGATCAATTAATTCTTCTTCTGATATTGTATTGCTGAGCTCAGTACACAAAATGCTTGAAAGTTCTGCCGCTGCCTTCACTTTTGGATCGTAACTCAGTGCACTTGTTGGTACACCTCCGACTGCTGCCAAAATCAGAGCATGCAGTCGCATCGCAATAACCATTTTGGATTGACTGAAAAGTTTTTGAACTTGTCTTATTGACTCTGCAGTAACTGTTGACGATCGCTTCTCCAGATTTGAAGGAACAATATTTTCTTGAGAAAGATGATGGAATAAATCGGAATCTTGATGTGCATGGAAGGCTAGCCAAATGACATGAAAATCATGCATCTCACTCAATCGTGAGAGAGCATTCACCAGCTTCAGCCAACCCTTGTGATTAAGAAGCGGAGTAGGTCTCCAACATACGACCAGCGACTTGCCGGATCTCCAGGTCGGTGCTGGGTGAGTCCAAACAGGATCTGGTCCCATCTTCATTGGAACTTTCAACTTCCATTCAATCGCTTGCTTCATTGCGCCTGGATCTCTCCACGTAACAGAGCTAAGCGTTTTCAACGTTGTTCGAACCAGCAACCGACTGATCCTTCGCTTCAACGGTCCTAAGCCTTGACCCCATAGAAAAACAGGCTTCTGAAGACTCTTCGCGCACCAGATAAGGATGATGTAATACATCAAACTTCGGGTACTTGTTGCGTCCTGAAGCAAGCTTCCACCACCCAGAACCAGAGCATCAACGTTCCTCAATGCAGTCAGCACAGATTTCAAAGATCGCCTGTTGACAGTTTCACTGCCTGGTGCCAAGGCTTCCACTGCCTTTTGATCATTTGCCGTGATCACTGGGATCCATTGCCCCTGGATTTGACTCAAGAGAACGGCGAGTAGCGCATCGTCGCCAAGATTATGTTCTCCGTAGTATCCACAAATCAGGATCCTGCGTCGGCTGCCATTGCTTAAGTGCGCCACAGAATTCCTTTCGCTGCAATCCATTATCGAATGGCAGTGCCATTACGGTATAGAGATTCGATCACTTGTCATGCACGAACTGTCCCTTGGAACCTGGTGGATTCACTGGGCATCTGTTGTTGAGTGGCTTGCTGCCATCGTTCTGATCCAACGCCGTTTCCCTGGACCCAGGTTTGCCGGTGCAAGCCTGTTCGGCCTAGCCATGATTCCAGCACTGATCAGTGCGATGGCGGCATGCACCTGGCACCTCTACGACAATTCTGAATCATTGCGGTGGTTGGTCACGCTTCAGGCATTCACCACCCTGATCGGCAATTGTTGTCTCGCCTTGGCAGCAGCGAACAGTCATGCAGCATCGCGTCCCGCATCTCCAGTGTTGGAGGAGCAGTGATGGGCAACTTTGATCCGGCACCCATTTTTGCGCTTTCACTTTTTCCGTATCTCTTCTTCCTGAACAAACTTGGAAGCAACGGCTGGTTCAACCGGCTTGTGCGCGTTGGCTTTCAACTCACACTTCTATTCGTTGGCGTCACCATCGTTGCTGCGATTGTGGCTGAGGTTCGCTTTCAAGCCGAACTCGTTGCCATCGATCCCCTTCATGGCGGTGCTGAAGCCTTCCTCACTTTCAGCAACGCTCTGATCGTGGCTGGTCTTCTCAGAGTTGATCTGGCAAAGCGATGAATATCTCTTACGAGAGGTGGGCTTAGGCTGTGTAAACGCTGAAGATAAAGCGTCGCCTGTTTACAGAATGTTCCTGTCCCTCCTGGCCATCACCCCTGCATCCGTGACCTGGACACCCAAGGTTGCTCTGGTGATGATCATCTGCAATGTGATTGCGATCGCTATCGGCAAGGCCACGATCAAGTATCCCAACGAAGGCGCGAAAATGCCCAGTGCATCCTTCTTCGGTGGGATGAGCGTTGGTGCCATGCTGGGCTGCACCAGCTTCGGCCATCTGCTCGGAATGGGTGCCATCCTCGGCCTTTCAACCCGCGGCGTTTTCTGATCAATTGATGAACTCAGGAGGGCACTGTCCCTCCTGAGTCTTTAGCTCTCAACGACGGTCACACTCGGGTTCTGGATGAAAGGAGTGACTGATGCTCCTTTTGGACGCTGAACAAACGTCAAGATCGTTTCTGCCATCTGTGCGGGTGTCAGACCCAGCTTTTCGAAACTCTGCTGAGGGGTTGCATGATCAACAAGAACATCCGGGATTCCCAACCGCAGGATTGAGGGCTTGATGTCTGCGTCACTGAGTGACTCCGTGACCGCAGATCCGAATCCCCCTGACAACGTCCCCTCTTCAATGGTGACAACCTTGCCGATTCGTTGTGCCAGTGGATGCAGCAGCTCATCATCCAGAGGCCTGAGGAACCGCGCATTCACAACCGTGCTCTCCACCCCTTGAACAGCCAGCAGTTCGGCGGTCGCCATCGCTTTTGAGTTCATGGCTCCGTACGCCACGATCAGAAGATCGTTACCTTCGCGAAGCAGTTCGCCTCGACCAATCGGCAGTGGTTCCCAGCCCTCTTCCATCAGCGGTACTCCTTCACCCGGTCCACGAGGGATCCGAATGGCACAGGGCCCTGGATGCTGGAGGCTGCTCACCAGCATTCGTTGCAATTCGGCTTCATCTTTGGGAGCCATCACTGTGAAGTTAGGAATGGCCCGCAGGTAACTGATGTCGTACTGACCCTGATGCGTCGGGCCATCGGCACCAACGATGCCGGCGCGATCGAGCACAAACGTGACAGGAAGATTCTGAATCCCCACATCGTGGATCATTTGATCGAAGGCTCTCTGCAGAAACGTGCTGTAAATCGCGACGACCGGTCGAAGTCCATCACAAGCCATACCTGCAGCAAGCGTCACAGCATGCTGTTCTGCGATACCAACATCAACATATTGATCTGGCACAGCTTTTTGAAGCAAATCCAGTCCAGTTCCAGTTGCCATCGCTGCAGTAATGCCAACCACCTTGGAATTCTGTTCGCAGATTTTCACAAGTGTCTGCCCAAACACCTTGCTGTAACTAGGAGGTTTTGGGGTTTTGCTTGGACGTGCCTTACCGGTTCCAAGGTCAAATGCCGACTGAGCGTGATAGCCGACCTGATCAGCTTCCGCATAGGGATAACCCTTGCCTTTTGTGGTGATCACATGCACGAGAACAGGGCCGCCGATGCGATGCGCTGCCTGGAACGTGCGGATCATTTCCGCCATGTCATGGCCATCAATGGGTCCCATGTAGGTGAAACCCAGCTCTTCAAAAACAGCGCCGACCTTTGGCACCGCCAGTCGCCGCATGCTTTCTTTCAACCGATTCAGCTCCGGAGGTAAATCGCCGCCCATGAATGGAAGATGGCGCATGCTTTCTTCCACACTCCCGGATAGGAACTGCATCGGCGGGCTCAGTCGCATCCGATTCAGGTGGCTTGACAATGCTCCGACCGGAGGAGAGATCGACATGTCGTTGTCATTGAGCACCACAAGGAAGGGGCTGTGAGGCATATGCCCGGCATGGTTGATGGCTTCGAGGGCCATTCCGCCGGTCAAAGCGCCATCCCCGATCACTGCGACACACTTGTGGTCTAAACCCTGCCTGTCGCGGGCCATCGCCATCCCGAGAGCTGCAGAAATCGATGTGCTGGCGTGCCCAGCTCCGAAATGGTCGAACTCACTTTCACAGCGCTTGAGGTATCCAGCCACCCCCCCCTGCTGACGGAGAGAGTCGAACTCGGCGTAGCGCCCTGTGATCAACTTGTGCGGGTAAGCCTGATGGCCTACATCCCACACCACCCGATCTTTGTCCAGATCAAGAGTTTGATAAAGAGCAAGCGTCAGTTCAACAACGCCCAAGCCGGGGCCAAGATGCCCTCCGCTATTGGACACAACCTCGAGATGGCGTTGTCTGATTTGTTCGGCAACGTCTTGGAGCTCTGCAACAGAGAGTCCATGCAGCTCATTGGGATGGGCTAAGTCGCTCAGGTGCATGGGCCCGATTCTGATTCAGGCAATCTACGGGCCCTCCTTACCAGCCGCGACAACCGCTCAGTTGTCACACTGGGAAGATGGACGACTATCTCCAAAGGATTCTTCGTGCGCGGGTCTACGACGTTGCCCGTGAAACCCCCCTCGACGCTGCCAGCAATCTCAGTCGCCGGCTCTCCAACACCATCCGTCTTAAGCGGGAGGATCTTCAGCCGGTTTTTTCGTTCAAACTTCGCGGGGCTTACAACCGGATGGCCCAGCTGTCCGAAGAGGAGCTGAGTCGTGGGGTCATCGCCTCCAGTGCTGGAAACCACGCTCAGGGTGTCGCTCTCAGTGCTTCCCATCTCCACTGTCGGGCGGTGATTGTGATGCCGGTCACCACTCCAAGTGTGAAGGTCGAGGCCGTGAAGCAGCTGGGGGGCGAAGTGGTTCTCCATGGCGAGACCTATGACGAGGCCTATGCCGAGGCATGCCGGCGCAGCGAAAATGAGCATCTCTGCTTCATCCATCCTTTCGATGACCCTGATGTCATCGCCGGCCAAGGAACAGTTGGGATGGAAATCCTTCGCCAAAGCCCCCGCCCTCCCGATGCCATCTACATCGCCATCGGTGGGGGAGGTTTGATCAGTGGAATAGCGGCCTATGTCAAGGCCCTCTGGCCCGATGTTCAGATCATTGGTGTTGAACCACATGACGCTGCTGCAATGACCCTTTCACTGGAGGCCGGTGAACGCATTCGACTTCCACAGGTCGGATTGTTCGCAGATGGTGTGGCCGTGCGCGAAGTCGGTGAACACACCTTCCGCCTGGTCCAGCGTTATGTGGATGCGATCGTTACGGTCAGTACGGACGAGATCTGTGCTGCGATCAAGGATGTCTTTGAAGACACCCGGTCCATTCTCGAGCCGGCGGGGGCTCTTGCGGTTGCCGGTTTAAAAGCGGATGTCGCCCGTCGCGGACTGAAAGATCAAGAGCTGGTGGCCGTCGCCTGCGGCGCCAACATGAATTTCGATCGGCTGCGCTTTGTGGCGGAGCGAGCTGAATTGGGTGAGGAGCGTGAGGCCATGCTGGCCGTGGAGATCCCAGAACAGCCGGGAAGCCTGAAGAATCTTTGTGAGCTTCTCCAGAAGCGAAGCTTGACGGAGTTCAGCTACCGCATGGGTGCTGGAGAACGTGCGCATATTTTCATGGGTGTGCAGGTTGCCGATCTGCAGGATCGTTCGGATCTTCTGAACTCCCTACGCAGTCACGGATACGACTGTCTTGATCTCAGTGACGATGAACTTGCGAAGGTTCACCTCCGACACATGGTGGGTGGGCGTCTGCCAGTCCGGACTGATGCGAGGTCTTCACAACCCAAGGAGCTCCTCTATCGCTTCGAGTTCCCAGAGCGACCCGGAGCGCTCATGCGCTTTGTGAGTGCCTTGCGTGCGGACTGGTCCATCAGCATTTTCCACTATCGGAACCATGGAGCAGATGTCGGTCGCATTGTGGTGGGCGTACTGGTGAAGCCCGATGAACTTCAAGACTGGCAAGCAGTGTTGAGAGAGCTCGGCTACGCCAGCTGGGAAGAAACGTCCAATCCCGCCTACCGCATCTTTCTGGGTGCCTGATGGCCTTTAGGCATCCGCACGTTACTTTGAATCATCAGGTTGAAAGGTGGTGATTTGAGTGACGCCAAGTTGCCTCTGGTCTCGGGTTTTGAGCATCCGATCGAACAGGCTCTCTCTTTACCGGCTCGTTTGGAGGCCATCCTTTATTTAAAGGGGCGTCCACTCACTCTCCAAGAAGTGGCAGACCTCTCCGGTGTATCTGTTTCTGAAGCGGAGCAGGGGTTGCTCGTTTTGATTGCTGGTTACGCGCAAAGGGATACAGCGTTGGAGATCAACCACGCCAACGGCCGCTACGGCCTTCAACTCAGACCAGGTTTGGGCGATCTGGTAAGAGACCTTCTTCCCGTTGACCTTTCAACAGCTGCTCTGAGAACACTGGCCACGATCGCCTTGAAAAAGCGCATCCTGCAGTCGGACCTGGTGGATCTGCGCGGATCCGGTGCCTATGACCACATCAAGGAACTGGTTAGTCAGAATTTCATCGAGCGCAAGCGCCAGAGTGATGGTCGGTCGTTTTGGATCACGCTGACTGAGAAGTTTCATCGAACCTTTTCCGTGCTTCCTGAAATCGGCGGCACTGAACCGCCTCAAGCTGCATAGAGTTCGTTGAGTCCTTCCACTCCCATGGCTATCGAGTTGGTGTCCACCACGCTCCAAGTGTTGGCGCAGACCCTGCAGATTTACTCGCTGGTGCTGATTGTGCGCGTGCTCCTCAGCTGGTTTCCCAATATCGATTGGAGCAATCCTGTTCTGAGCACCGTGAGCTCGATCACCGATCCTTATCTCAATGCCTTTCGCGGCTTGATCCCTCCACTGGGCGGACTCGACCTATCGGCCATTCTTGCCTTCTTCGCGCTCAGCCTGATGCAGCAACTTCTCGTTTCCGCCAGCTATTCGTTTGCTGGCGGGTTTGGCAGCATCGGCTGAGTCTTTCAGCGATGGTCTCCATCGCCGTGCAAGGTTCCCCGTCGAGAACGGCTGTTCAGTTTCTCGATGTTCTTTTCTGCCACGTCTTCGAGGGTCATCCCCAGTTCCGTACAGAGCTGCGCGATGTACCAGAGCACATCTCCCAGCTCTAGAGCGAGGTCTTGCTTGAAGTTCTGGTCGACAAGGCCGTCACGGTCCCGGATCAGTTTCTTGACTTTGTCAGCCACCTCTCCGGCCTCCCCTGCGAGCCCCAGCGTTGGATAAATCAGATTGTTTCCAAGATCGGGGTATCGGGCAGTAGCCCTTGATTCCCGCTGATAGTCACTGAGATGCACGTTGATGGAGCGTCAATGGGCTTGACGGTAGATTCCGCTGGTTTGTGGCGCCAAGAATGGCCGTGATCGATCTGAACCGTAGAACCAAGATCGTTGCCACGATCGGCCCAGCAACCGAAAGCGCCGAGCGGATCCGTGAGCTGATTAAGGCTGGTGCCACAACCTTCCGTTTGAATTTTTCCCACGGAGATCACAGCGAACATGCCACCCGGATGGCCACGATCCGTCAGGTGGCCCATGAGCTTGGTGTTCATATCGGCATCCTCCAGGATCTTCAGGGTCCGAAAATCAGGCTCGGGCGTTTCGAGGAAGGACCGATCACCCTTGGGAAGGGTGATCATTTCTCACTCACTTCCAAGAAGGTGCGCTGCAACCAGACGGTTGCCACCGTGACTTACGACAAGCTTGCTGATGAGGTCACCGCAGGCAGCCGCATCCTTCTTGATGACGGACGCGTCGAGATGCGTGTGGACAGGGTGGATCTCGCTGATCAGACCCTCCATTGCGTCGTCACCGTTGGTGGCGTGCTCTCGAATAACAAAGGAGTGAATTTTCCAGACGTGCAGCTCTCAGTGCGTGCACTGACCCCCAAAGATCGTCAGGATCTCGCATTCGGTCTTCAGCAGGGTGTCGACTGGGTAGCCCTGAGTTTCGTGCGCAATCCTTCGGATATGCAGGAGATTCGAGAACTGATTCGTAAACATGGCTTCACCACTCCGGTGGTGGCAAAGATCGAGAAATTCGAAGCGATCGACCAGATAGATGCGATCTTGCCGCTGTGCGATGGGGTCATGGTGGCTCGCGGAGATCTCGGGGTTGAGATGCCTGCTGAAGAAGTTCCTCTGCTCCAGAAGGATCTGATTCACAAGGCGAACAGCCTGGGAATCCCAATCATCACGGCAACCCAGATGCTCGACTCGATGGCATCAAGCCCAAGACCCACCCGAGCCGAGGTGAGTGATGTGGCCAACGCGATCCTGGATGGAACCGACGCGGTGATGCTCTCGAATGAAACCGCCGTCGGGGACTTTCCCGTTGAAGCCGTTGAAACGATGGCGACGATTGCACGTCGGATCGAACGGGACTACCCGCAGCGACCCATTGATACTCACTTGCCCAGCACAATCCCCAACGCAATCAGCGGAGCCGTGAGCAGCATTGCGCGACAACTGAATGCCGCAGCGATTCTCCCTCTCACAAAAAGTGGCGCCACAGCTCACAACGTGAGCAAATTTCGGCCATCCACTCCGATTCTCGCCATCACATCGGAAGTGGCCGTCGCCCGCAAACTGCAACTGGTCTGGGGTGTCACCCCCTTGCTGATCGAAACGCAGAAGAGCACGACAGCAACATTCACCTTGGCGATGGGTGTCGCCCAGGAGCTGGGGGTGCTCAAAGACGGTGATCTCTGCGTTCAGACGGCCGGAACCCTCGCTGGTGTGAGCGGTTCCACGGATCTGATCAAGGTCGGGATCGTGAGTGCCGTGCTCGGACGAGGAACCGGGATTGGAAATGGTTCAATCAGTGGCAAGGTCCGCATTGCACGCACCGCCAGCGACTGCGCACGGCTAGAGCCTGGAGAAATCCTTGTCGCCAGTGACACCAATGCTGATTACCTCGATGCGTTCCGTGAGGCCGCTGCGATCATCACTGAATGTGGAGGTGAAGAGTCGCATGCTGCAGTGATTGCCCGTCGGCTCGGCCTCTCCGTGATCACTGGCGTCGCCAATGCAACCAGGGATCTGCGTGAAGGTGAGGTAGTGACTCTCCATATCAAGGAAGGTGCTGTGCATCGCGGCACTGGCAGCAACATGCTGATGAAACTCGACACCATGCTTTAAGCACGAACAGAAGAATGGCGAGCAACCTGCCAATCGCCGAAACAGTCGGGATGGCTCTCACCACGCTGAGAGCCAATCGCCTTCGGAGCCTGCTGACCATGCTTGGCATCGTGATCGGTAATGCATCCGTGATCACCCTCGTTGGAGTGGGACGAGGCGCACAAAATCTGGCTGAAAGTCAGCTCAGCACCCTTGGTGCCAATGTGCTTTTTGTTGTTCCCGGCAACAACGACACCCGCAGGCAAGGTGTGGCGTTTCCGAAAACGCTTGTTCTGGAAGATGCTGAAGCAATTGCGGAGCAGGTCCCAAGCGTGAAGCGGGTAGCACCGCAGATCAATGCCAACGAAGTGGTCCAAGCTGGAGCGAGAAGCAACACCGCCGCAATCTTCGGAGTCACGCCAGAATTTCTTCCTGTGAGAAGTTTTGAAGTATCCAGAGGACGTTTCATCATGGATCAGGACGTCCAAGCTGCACGCAGCGTCGTGGTCATTGGCCCTGATCTGCGCAACAAACTGTTCCCCAATGGCGGTTCCATTGGGCAAACCCTGCGGATCCGTGATCAGAGTTTCACGGTGATCGGCGTGATGGCACCGAAGGGTGCTGTCTTCGGCTCCAATCAGGATGAAAACGCTTACATCCCCCTCTCCACCATGGTGAGCCGGCTGACCGGTCGTGATCCCACCTATGGCGTCAGTTTGAGTTTCATCAGTGCTGAAGCCCTTTCAGAGCAGAGCACTGGCGCTGCAAAGTTCCAAATCTCCAACCTTCTTCGGCAGAGGCACAAGATTCTTCGCAGCGATGACTTTGCGGTGCGATCCCAGAAGGACGCCCTGACGATTGTTGGAACCATCACCGGAGGCCTCACCCTCATGCTGGGAGCGATCGGTGGTGTCTCGCTTCTAGTGGGTGGAATCGGAATCATGAACATCATGCTGGTGTCGGTCAGTGAACGCACTGAGGAGATCGGTCTGAGAAAAGCGCTCGGAGCCAGAAGTTCCGATGTTCTGCGTCAGTTCCTTGTCGAATCTCTCGTTCTGGCAAGCCTCGGCGGTGTGATCGGCACGGCAGCCGGTTATGGAGCCATTGCATTGGTCGCTGCATTCACTCCCCTGCCGGCCGCCATCGGCGCATCCACAGTTTTTGTCACCGTTGGGTTATCGGGATCCATCGGTCTATTTTTCGGAGTTGTACCGGCCAGACGAGCAGCTCGACTTGACCCGATCACGGCGTTGCGGAGTCTTTAGTGGGATCTGCGTCTGCAGTTCAACACCTGCAGCTCCTACGATCTTCGAATTGGTACGAGAACCATGAACCAACGCTGGCGCCAGATCCTTCTTTGGGGTCTTCCAATCACGATTGCACTGGTGCTGGCTTGGCAGGTACTCGGGAGCGGTGGTCTCAATAGCCTGAAGCCTGGAGGTCCAACCGTTGCACCGCGGAATACCGCAGTTGCTCGCATGAGCTACGGACGCTTCCTTGATTACGTCGCAGCGGGTCGTGTCACGTCTGTTGATATCTACGACGGCGGTCGTGATGCTGTCGTAGAAGCTGTCGACCCTGATCTCGATAACCGAGTTCAACGCCTGAGAGTTGATCTTCCTGGCCTTGCTCCTGAACTCATCAACACACTCAAAGCTGAAGGCATCAGCTTTGACATTCACCCACCCAAGACAGCTCCACCGGCCCTAGGCCTTCTCGGGAATCTTCTGTTTCCTCTGCTCCTGATCGGATCGTTGATCTTCCTGGCTCGACGTTCCAACAACATGCCTGGCGGCCCTGGTCAAGCCATGCAGTTCGGAAAAACCAAAGCCCGCTTCGCAATGGAAGCAGAAACCGGCGTGATGTTTGACGATGTCGCTGGTGTGAATGAGGCGAAGCAGGATCTTGAGGAGGTTGTGACCTTCCTGAAGCAGCCTGAGAAGTTCACGTCTGTTGGTGCCCAAATTCCTAAGGGTGTGCTGCTGGTTGGCCCTCCAGGAACCGGCAAGACCCTGCTCGCCAAAGCCATTGCTGGAGAGGCTGGCGTTCCGTTTTTCTCTCTTTCCGGCTCGGAGTTCGTCGAGATGTTCGTGGGCGTTGGTGCCAGCCGCGTTCGCGATCTGTTCAAGCGAGCCAAAGAGAACAGCCCGTGCCTGATCTTTATCGATGAAATCGATGCCGTGGGTCGGCAGAGAGGAGCGGGTATTGGTGGAGGGAATGATGAACGTGAACAGACCCTCAACCAGCTGCTCACAGAAATGGATGGTTTCGAGGGCAACAGTGGAATCATCATCATTGCCGCGACCAATCGTCCCGACGTTCTTGACTCAGCGTTGATGCGTCCCGGTCGTTTCGATCGTCAAGTGACCGTTGACGCCCCTGATATCAAAGGTCGACTGTCCATCCTGGAAGTTCATTCCAGAAACAAGAAACTCGATCCAGACCTTTCACTCGACAGCATTGCCAGACGTACACCAGGATTTACAGGTGCAGATCTTGCCAACCTTCTCAACGAAGCAGCGATCCTGACAGCCCGCCGTCGTAAGGAAACCATCAGCCTTTCCGAGATCGACGACGCCGTTGACAGAATCATTGCCGGAATGGAAGGTCAACCTCTGACCGATGGTCGAAGCAAACGATTGATTGCGTACCACGAAGTTGGTCATGCGCTGGTGGGCACCCTGGTGAAGGATCACGACCCTGTTCAAAAAGTCACCTTGATTCCAAGGGGACAAGCCCAAGGTCTGACCTGGTTCTCTCCGGATGAGGAGCAGATGCTGGTCTCTCGCTCTCAGCTCAAAGCTCGGATCATGGGTGCACTTGGTGGCCGAGCAGCCGAAGATGTTGTTTTCGGTCGTGCAGAAGTCACCACTGGAGCGGGTGGTGACATTCAGCAGGTCGCGTCGATGGCGCGCCAGATGGTGACTCGATTTGGCATGAGCAACCTTGGTCCCATGTCTCTTGAAGGTGGGAGTCAGGAAGTTTTCCTTGGCCGCGATCTGATGACGCGGAGTGATGTTTCGGAAGCTATTTCAAAACAAGTTGATGATCAGGTGCGCAGCATTGTGATGCAGTGCTATCAAGAAACACTTGAGCTGGTGGGAGCTCAAAGGGAGGTGATGGATGATCTGGTCGAATTGCTTATTGAGAAAGAAACGCTGGATGGAGATGAGTTTCGTGAACTTGTTGCCAAAGTGACTGAGATTCCCGAAAAAGATCGTTTCTCTCCCGTTCTTAGCTAAAAGTTAACCTCCGGATTCCATGATGGTTTTTTAAGTTGATCTATGGAATCCGGAGGTGGAACACATTCTCCACTTGAGAGCTTCAGTAGTTATCGAGGAAATGATTGGTCACCAGAGCGCTTAGTTTTCCATCAGAATTTGGAGCAATTTGCTGAGCGTGTTGGTTTAATCGTTGGCTTGCAGGCCAATGGAAAAATCGAACAAAGCGAAGCCTACGCTGAAATCAAAGTTCTATGGAATGAGTTGCGCTCTAGCAAAAAAGACTTATCTATTTAGAACAACATAATAAACCCATTCAGACAGCTTTTAATTGCCTGAATGGGTTTGTAAATTAAACAGAGTGAACGGGTCTTTTGTCAATCACACTATCGATTAATCCATAGTCAACTGCTTCGTGTGGAGACATAAAGAAATCACGGTCTGTGTCTTCTTGGATTTTCTCCAATGGCTGGGATGTGCGCTCTGCCAGCTCTTGGTTAAGACGATTTTTCAAAAATAGAATTTCATCGGCTTGGATTCTGATATCACTTGCTTGGCCGCGAGCACCACCCAGAGGTTGGTGAATCATGATCCGAGAATGACGAAGGCTACTCCTTTTCCCCTTAGCACCTGCACAAAGCAGAAAAGCTCCCATGCTCGCCGCGAGACCGACACAGACCGTCTGAACATCAGGCTTAATGTGCTGCATCGTGTCAAAAATTCCCAGTCCGTCGTAAACGGATCCACCTGGTGAATTGATATACAAGAAAATATCTTTCTCCGGATCCTCAGCTTCTAAAAACAACAGTTGAGCAACAATGCGGTTGGCGGATTCACTTGTGACAGCTTCTCCAAGGAAGATGATGCGCTCCCGCAACAAACGGGAATAGATGTCGAAGGCTCTTTCCCCGCGCCCGGATTCCTCGATCACGATGGGGATCATGCTGCTCTTGCACACTGACTTAATCCTAACGGCGGCATCGGCAGCGCTATGGTCATGCCTTGAATCAACTGCAGAAAACCTTGACAGGGCTTCGGACGATCGCAGACAGCAAAAGAGCGTTTCACGCAGCCTTTCCCTACGTGATTCCATCGCTCTACCGACGCACTGCCGATGAGTTGCTTGTGGAACTGCATCTGCTCAGCCACCAGACGCAATTCAAGTCGAATGCTCTCTTCGCTGTCGGACTCCGGCAGGTCTTCACTGCCTTCACCAAGGGATATCGACCTGCTGATCACCTCACCGAGCTGTTTGATGCCCTGTGCAGTTGCAACGGTTTCAACGCCCAACAGCTGAATTCCGTCGCAGAGGGATCAGAAAAAGCTGTGGCCGGCCACAGCATGGAGGAGGTACAGGCTTGGTTGCAGTCGAAAGGTGAAGGGGCTCCAGAACCTCTCGCCACTGGTCTTGCCGACATTGCTGGTGAGCAGTTCCATTACTCAAGACTGATGGCCGTCGGTCTGTTTTCTCTCCTTTCCTCAGCGCAGGGCGTTGAGTCACAAGATCCTGAAGACCTCTGCAAGACAGCCCACAGCATCGGTGAACAGATAGGACTATCCAGACCTCGTCTGGAGAAGGATCTCAGCCTGTACAGAAACAACCTTGAAAAGATGGCCCAGGCGGTCGAACTGATGGAGGAAACGCTTGCTTCAGAACGGCGGAAACGTGAGCGACAGTCCTCTGAAAGCAACCAGACTCAGGATTGAGGCAGCAGGAGCTGCCCTCGCATCCTCCATAGGCCCTTCGTGAGCCCTCTGGCATCCAGAGGACTGACCTGAAAGGTCATCGTTGATGCCTTGGTCATCGGCTTTGGCCAACGTCCGCTCAGAAGATCCATTGATACAAGGGTGGACGGGTCAGATTGAACAACCAACCCAGATCCCTTGGGTTGGTCAAAACCACGGATGAAAGCAGTCCCTTCCGGTTCAATACCGAATCCAATGCTAAGTAGAGGATTCTTTTTCATACGAAGCCAACGCCAGCCACCGATGACCGTTTTCTTGGGATCATCCCCTTTAACCCAGAGTTGCTTCCCCTGATCAGACTGAGCTGGTGAGGATGGGAGCGAATCGTATCCCCGACTCCGAAGCCGCTCACTGACGGTGTCAAGAACCTTGTTCCATGAACCTAGATCTCCTGTAACTGGAATCTGCAACTGAAGCCCGGCTCGGTAGAACCCTTTGGGCCGGCCGATGAGTCGCAGAGAAAAAGGCGATGCGCTGATCTGCGTTCGCAACACTTCGTTGATGCCGTAATTCTGCTCAAGAGGAACCTGGATGATCTGCCGACTCAGCAGGGTGCCGAGAATCAACTGCAATGCAGATCCTTCAACCTGCAACAAGGTGAATTGATCGACTGGAGCCGGTTCAGTTGCAGCATTGTTCCAAACAACCAGTTTTGCTTGCGCAGGATTGTTCCGGAGAGGGCGTTGTGAAATCACGCCATTCCACTGCAGAACTTGTCCCTGCAGACGCAGTTGCATGCATCCTTCTCGTCCTCTCTGAAGTAAAGGAGCGAGTGTTCCGCTGACGGATGCCAACGCATCGGCTGTCCAGTAGACGCTGGTTTGCTCTGCCAAAGATTCAAGGCATGACGCAAACAACCCAGCCTTAGCGAAGGATCCAGATTGAGCATGTCCCGCTTTGACGCGTTGCAAGAGCTGTTCGCGATGCAGTTGATCCGTGCCAACCACCACAAGATTTCCGTAGCGCTGGCTGAAAGAATCTTGCGATCGTGGCGGAATCAGAGTTGCAGGAAGAATTAAATAGGCTTCTCCATCGAGAGACCAGGCCTGCCACCAGAGCATTCCACCTTGGCGTTGCCAGAGATCTCCAGCCGGTTTCACTCCAAGGCGTGCATTCCAGAGGGAAGGAACAGGACGGCGAGGATCACCCTTGAAACTCTGAATCAGGATGAATGCATCAGCCATTCGGCCGAGAGAACGAATCGTTCCTTCGCGATCAGAAAGTCTGCGACTTTCCGTGAGAAAAAGTCCAGTAATCGATCCGAATACCAGCAACAGGATGCCAAGTCCTGTAACAGGTAACGACCTCAGTACAAAATGAAAAAACCTACGGCTTGATGAATGGGACTCAACTGCGACCACGTGGTGAACGCCGACGACGGCGGTCTCTCCACTCAATGGTAGACAGATAAATCACGGCGACACTAACAAAAACGAGCAAAGCCGTGGCCGTGACTGCCAAACCTTGATTCAGTAACTGGGGTTGAACTGTGCTCAACACCTCAGAAGTTCAGCGTGCCGTCTCCGTTGCGACCCCAAACCACCATGGCGATCGAGAAACTGAAAACAGCTGCGAGAGAAGCCCAAGCCAGGGTGAACAGCATGTCTTTAACGAGAGTGCTCTGAGTTTACCTAATGTATTTGTTGGTTCAGGCCAGTTGTTCACGAGCTCTCATGACTTCGTCATCACCGGGCGTTTCCACCGTTCTTGAACGGGATCGGCAAGCGCTTCGCTACCCCCAAGCTCGCGTGATCGTCCTCAACGACGACGTGAACACCTTCGAGCATGTTGTGGAGAGTCTTTGCAGGATCATTCCTGGCATGAACACTGACAAAGCCTGGGCTTTGGCACGTCGTATCGATGGAGAAGGTGCCGCAGAGGTCTGGTGTGGCCCTCTCGAGCAAGCGGAGCTTTACCACCAGCAACTAGGAGCTGATGGCCTAACGATGGCTCCAATCGAACGTTGCTAGTGATCGTAGGGTTCACTGGCATGCGATCGACCACGTGGGTTCGGCCCGGTTTTTTTTCCTCGCTTTTCGTCTGGGTCTTTTTCAGGCTTGTCTTGGAGCGTTATCAGTTCTCACCCTGGGGATCTTCAACAGGCTTCTGATTGAAGAGTTCGCCGTGCCTGCAGCGTTGACGGCCCTTGCCCTTGGCTCACAACAGCTCGTTGCTTTTACTCGCGTGTGGTTCGGCCAACGATCGGATCGCTGCCGCTGGAAGGGACTTCGCCGAACCCCTTTCATCATTGGCGGAGCCGCTGCATTCTGTGTGCTGACCTGGATCGCTGGACGGCTGGTTCTTTGGATCGCTGCTGCATCCATGCTCGATGACACCTCCGCTGTCATCGGACGAGGGCTGTTGTTGGCAGTCGTTTTCTTGTTCTATGGCCTAGCGATTTCCGCCAGTTCAACACCATTTGCGGCACTGTTGGTTGACGTGAGCACCGACAAGCAACGTCCAGTTCTGGTCTCGATCGTCTGGTCCATGCTGATGGTTGGGATTGTTGTCGGCGCCATCCTCTTGAGCTCCTTTCTCGGCTCCTCCTGTGCAAGCGCGGAAATCACGGATGTCATTGATGGGGTGAGGCGACTGATCACAGTCGCCCCCATCGTGATCTTTGGCCTCGTGCTGGTCGCGATCACTGGTGTTGAACCAAGAATCACCAACAGCAATCGGGTTGGCGAGGGTCAGAGCACGGATCAGGAGATCTCACTGGCGGTGTCCTGGACAATTCTCCGATCCTCACCACAGGTGGGCTACTTCTTTGCAGTGTTATCGCTTTTCACGTTTTCGCTCTTCCTGCAAGAAGCCGTCCTTGAACCCTATGCAGGAGCGACCTTCGCACTGGATGTCTGTGCCACCACAAGGCTGAATGCCATCTGGGGGATCGGAACGTTGCTCGGGATTGCCACGACAGGGTTTCTGTTCGTGCCCAGGCTCGGTGCTCAACGCACAGCTCTGGTGGGAGGTCTCCTGTCTGCGGTTTTTGTGCTGCTCATGGTGGTGGCAGGAGGCATGGGATCTGAACCTTTGTTCAGGGGAGCGTTGTTTCTTTTTGGTACGGCTGCAGGGATTAGCACGAATGCCAGTCTCACCCTCATGCTGGGTCTCACCTCTCCGCTGATGGCAGGAACATTCATTGGAGTCTGGGGGCTTGCACAGGCTTACGCCCGGGGACTGGCCACCATCGGCGGTGGGGCACTCCTCAGCTTCTTTGGTCAGTTCACCGGTTCTCAGAACAGTTTCAGTGCCTATGCGGGTGTCTTCATCGTGCAAGCCTTCGGGCTCCTCGTCGCAGGTGTGATGCTGCTCCGCGTTGATACCAATCTGTTTCAAAGCAAAGTCGAGCAGGCGCTGTCTTCCGTTCTCGCCAGCGAGCTCGATTGATCGAACCTCAGGCAGCCGGTTGGCGGCTGGCTCGGGTGAGCTTGAGCAGTTCCGTGGTTTTCAATTTCTGATTCTGAGCGACCAACACATACCGCATCACTTTTCCAGGACAGAAAGCCAGCCCCCTGACTTCATCACCGTGGACCTCCGCTGTTAAGACTCTGGCCTGAGGACCGCAGCGATCCCGGAGTGGGGTGGTCACTTCAAGACGAAGTCTGTCAACAGATCGGAGCATGGCAGGACAGCATCGCTGTCTTCTCTGTAGCCAAATCCCCTAGCTTCGACCAACTTGTTTCGCATTGTTGGTCTGGTTGTGGGACGCCTGGTGATCACGCACAGCACTTACCTGGAAGGTCTGATTCCCTGGCTCAAGGAGTTGGTTGCAGATCCTGCCATTCAAACAATCACTCCAGGTGTGATCAGTCGCGTGAGAGGTCGCTGCACAGCTTTACAGCTTCGAATCTCAACACCGGTGCAAGGGGGATTCAAGGTCATGGCCCGCAGAGGCTCCACCGTTCAGGAAGTCTTTGTCGTGACACCGCTGAGCAAAGAGGAATTACGGGTAAGGATTGACGAATCGAGCCCTTGAAAGGGGTGAACCACCCAGCCGTGCAAGCCCCAGTGTTCGACCTGGAGTTACCAGAAGGGGCGACAAAGTGAGGCTTCGTTTCCGGCTACGAGGCCGGTCTACGGCACCATCACGACAGTTGCCCCAAGTCGAAAGAGAGTCAGATCAGAGCACTAGAAAAAGGCTCTCACCAACTGAGTAGTCCAAGAGTCAATTTAGAGGATTCGGCCACACTTCTCGGATTTGGCGGAGGATGGTCATCGCTGTCTGGCGACGGGACCCTGCGTTGTGCTCATGCAGCACAACGGTGACGTGACCCACTTTGCGGCCAGGCAGTTCCTGCTTTCCATACCAATGCAGGTGGGCATTGGGTATCGCACGAAGCTTGCCAAGACGTTCGTTGAGGTCTGAGTGGCCATCACCTGCCTCAGCTTCTGGCAAGCCAAGAAGGTTGACCATAAAAGCGCCCTCCACCACGAGCTCTGTTGAAGGAACGGGTAGCCCTGCCGTGATGCAGAGCTGCTGATCGAACTGACTGCTGGAACAGGCTTCGATGGAAAAATGACCGGAGTTATGGGTGCGCGGAGCGATTTCGTTCACGAACAAACCTTCCGGTCCGTAGAAAAATTCCAGAGCCATCACACCCACATATCCCAGGCGCGTCAGCAGGGAGGCCGCGATGTTGTAAGCGGTTGCTTCCAGCAGGGGTTCCGCTTCGGCAGGGGCGAGAACCCAGTCACAGATCTGATTCTTCTGTTGGGTTTCCACCATTGGCAGATGGCGGATACGACCATGTCGATCGCGACTGACTACGAGAGCCAGCTCCCGTTCAAAGCGGACCCATGCCTCGAGCAACCAGTCCTGTGCTCGGACATTGCGCATGAGATGGGCCAGATCATTGAGATTGCCAATGATTTGCGTGCCCTTTCCGTCGTACCCACCGGACGCAGCCTTGGCCATGACGGGGAAGTTCCAGCCAGGAGGCAGAGCTGGCGAGCCTGGGTTGATCTCAGCCAGACAGATCCATCGAGGGCTGGGAATGGAGAGATCGTCGAGAAGTCGGCGCTGGGAGAGTTTGTTGACGAGGGGAACCAAGCTGGCCAGCGAAGGAACAAAGCTGACACCCTGACGTTCCAGAGGCATCAGGGCGTCCACCGACACCCATTCATTCTCGAAGGTGATGCCACTGCAATCGCGAGCCAGTTCTCGGGTGGCGTCATGGTCGGTCGGCAAAGCCTTCACCAATCGGCTGGATGCAGCAACGGCGCAATCGTCCTCGGACGAGGTTTGAACCAACACATCAATGCCGCGGAGAGAAGCCGCCTCCGACAGCATGCGGGCCAGCTGCCCGCCCCCAATCACACCGATTGCGCCGTCAGCGCTGCCCATGTCAGTTCTTTGCTCAACCTGAAGCTTGCCATCCGAGCGGAGATTGGACAGCTGATTCGGTCAAGCACATGATTCAGATGAGTGGACGATCATCCGTGAAGGCCAGTCGAACGGCTGACAGCAACAGGACGATCAGGAATAGAGCCAGACCGATTGTGCAGGCATAACTGATCTCAAGCTCCGCAAACGCTTGGTCGTAGACGTAATAAACAAGCGTGCGTGTGGAATCTGCAGGTCCACCCTGAGTCATCAGAAACACCTCTTCAAATACCTTGGTGGCTGCAATCGCTGAAATCACTGCAACCAAAGTGAGATATGGGCGTAACAGAGGAAGGGTGATATCAAGATGTTTCCTCCAGCCTTCACTGCCATCGAGTTCAGCTGCCTCATACAGCTCAGCAGGAATCCCTTGAAGTCCGCCCAGGAAAATCACCATGTAGTAACCCAATCCTTTCCACAGCGTGACCAACATCACCGAAGGAAGCGCCAGAAGAGGGTTGGTGAGGAAATCAATCGGAATGAATCCAGAGCCGATGAGAGCGCCGAGCCAGCCGTTGATCAGTCCGTTTTCCGCATAAAGCCATCGAAAGGCGATGGCTGCAACAACAATCGAAACGAGCACCGGGGTGTAAAAAGCAGCCCTGATGATGTGAATTGATGGAATCGCCCTGTTCACAAGCACAGCCAAACTCAGGGCACCGAGAACAATCGGTGGTACAACGCCGAAGAGATACAACAAAGTCGTTCCTAGAACTTTGTAGAACATCGGATCGCCTGCCAACCGCCGCAGATTGGCGAATCCGATGAAACGCAAAGGTTCGGAAACATCAAGACCAGTTTGCGTGAAGCTCATGACCAGCGCCATTGCGGCTGGAATCAGCACCGACAAACCAAGCAGGATGAGCGCAGGACTCAGAAAGCCCCAGGCCGTGAGGGTTCTGCTGCGATCAACCTCGGATTTCATCAAAATCCAACCCGAAACGTTTCGTGCTGAGGATAGGGTCAGTGACCATCACCCCAGAGACAACAACGGCAATGGAACCACAAGCCAGGATCCGTGTTGCCCTCGAACGCAACCCCTATGACGTGATCATCGGTCGGGGACAGCTCAACCATGTGGGTGACGCAATCTCTGCGCTGCAAGTGCGAGAAGGCACCCGAATTCTTGTGGTGAGCAACCCGGATGTCGCCGATCACTACGCCGCTCAATGCCTGACCAGTCTCGAGACAGGAGGTTTCAGGCCGGTGCTCCTCCAGATCGATGCTGGCGAGGAGCAGAAAACCCTCGACACCTTCAGGATCATTCTTGACGCCGCACAACGGAACGGTCTGGAACGCACCTCCTTGATGCTGGCCCTAGGTGGCGGAGTGGTGGGTGACATGACTGGATTCGCTGCTGCCTGTTGGCTACGAGGCATCCGGGTGGTGCAGGTTCCCACGACACTTCTGGCGATGGTGGATGCCTCGATCGGAGGCAAAACCGGAGTCAATCATGCCTGTGGAAAAAACTTGATTGGGGCATTTCATCAACCATCGCTGGTGTTGATTGATCCCCTCACATTGAGAACACTGCCCACAAGGGAGTTCCGTGCCGGGATGGCGGAAGTGATCAAATACGGAGTGATCGGCGATCCTGAACTGTTTGATCGTCTCGAACAGGCTGACGATCTCAGCGAGCCAGGCAGGATGGATCAGGAGTTGCTGCAGATGATTCTCGAGCGATCCGCTCAGGCCAAAGCTGCAGTGGTTGCCGCCGATGAACGGGAAGGCGGACGCCGGGCGATTCTCAATTACGGCCATACCTTCGGTCATGTCGTGGAGACACTCACGCGCTATGGCACGTGGCTGCATGGTGAGGCCGTTGCCATGGGAATGGCAGCTGTTGGTCATCTTGCCGTCATCAAAGGCCTCTGGACGGAGACAGATCAGCAACGTCAGTTGACCCTGATCCGTAAGGCCGGGCTACCCACCCAATGGCCTTCACTGGCAATCGACAGAGTGCTTGACACACTTCGCTCTGACAAAAAGGTCCGCCACGGGCAGTTGCGATTTGTCGTGCCGAATGCCATTGGATCGGTGCTAATCAGTGATCAGATCAGTGATGACGACGTCAGGCAGTGTCTAGAGGGCCAGCACTGACCTGTTGAGGATCCCGCAGTAAACGGCTGAGTTGCCCGAGGGCATTCTCTGGTCTTTCGTTCTGCCGATGGAACACCATCCAGCGCAGGTCACCGAGACAGGAAGGATCCACCAGGCGCAGCAGAGTTTCTCGACGGCGCAGTGCCTCTCCCAGTTGCGCAGCGGGAAGGGATTGAAGGGCACTGAATCGTTCGGCCAAGCCAAGAGCAAGAAGAGCCTCCCCTTGACGGCGTTGTCCTTCAAACATCCAGCCATGCATTTCAGCTGCTGCAACCACTCCGTCCACACAGAGATGGGCCGTGATGTCCTGGGTACCGGCATTGCGAAGGACATCATTGGTTGCGACCTGCTGTTGATAGGCCAGCAACGTTCCATCGCTGCGATGGCAGGTGTAATAGCGATCAGCTTCAAAGGCGTAATCCACCACCAGCAGCACACCCTGTTTCACTGCCGCAGCGGCATCACGCATCCAGGGGGCAACGGATGCATGCCATTCCGTGGTCCAGCCATCCTCGGCTCCAACGGGTGGGATCACCATTCCTGAGCGATCACATTCACTCTGGAACCGTGCCCTGAGCTCTCCATCGAACGGCCCCTCCGCCAGATGAATCTGTGCTGAGGAACCCTCGTCTCGGAGACGAACCATCTGACGTTGCAAGGTTCCGGATCTGAGCACCAACCGCTCAACGGAGAGAGCATCCAGCAGCTCATGTGCCACCACAACGCCGACCAAGGGGTTAAGGCGTAAGTCCTCGAGTGAACTCCAGCGGCAGGGAATGGCAGGGCTAGCGCCTAGGCGCTGCTTCTGCCGCAGTTCCATGCCTGGGTTGCACTCCACAAGAACGCAGTCCAAACGATCGACCAATCCAGGTGCCTTGCTGAGAAGCAGGGGGATGAGCTGGGCGGTGAGAGTGCCTTCACCCGGGCCCACATCCACCACTGAGAGGCGGTCATCAGGATGGAATTCAGCCAGGGCTTGAAGCCACTCCACCAGCTGATCCACAAGCAGTTCAGCGAAGTCCTCCCCGAGAGATGGCGATGTTGTGAAGTCGCCTTCCGGCCCGACCGCAAGACGGCCCGATCCATACGCCCCGTGGTCGGGGTCGTGAAGGGCCCAGTGCATGAACAGTGAGAAGGGAACCTCTCCTCCGGATTGCCGAAGTCGGTCCAGCAACCAGGCTGGGCAGCACACATCCGAGACCATCAGTTGGTGAGAATGGCGGGCAGACGTTGACGATCATGGGCTTCCGCCGAACACTCTGTCGCTGGGCGGCAGTTCTAATCCTTCCTCTGCTGCTTCTGCTTGCAGCACCCGTACAGGCCATCGACAACCCTGAACTGCTTCCGGATCACCCGACCCCTGTGATTGATCTGGCCAGAATTTTCAGTGCAAAGGAACTGCAATCGCTAGAAGTGTCATTGGATGCCTTCGAGCAACGCAGCGGCTGGAAGATCAGGGTTCTGACCCAATACGAACGCACCCCAGGATTGGCTGTGAAGGAATTCTGGGGGCTCGATGAACGCAGCTTGCTGATGGTGGGGGATCCCCGCGGCGGCAATCTGCTCAATTTCAACGTGGGCGACGCGTTCTTCGCCCTGATGCCCCGCACTTGGTGGGTCGAGTTGCAAACGCGCTATGGAAATCAGTACTACGTGCGTGACCATGGCGAGGATGGATCGCTCATCGCCGCGATTGATGCTGTGGAACTCTGTCTTGACCGCGGTGGTTGCCAGGTGGTTCCCGGTCTTCCCACCGAGCAATGGCTCTGGACACTCAGCACCTCAGTACTCGGAGGCTTGATCGCCGGCTTTGCGGCCTATCCACGCAAGGAGGGGGAGCGTGTGGCGTGGGCGTGGTTACTGCTCCTTTCTCCTCTCTGGATCATGCTGTTTGGGGTCTTCGGGATCGCTCCGGTCGTGACACGCACCAGTGAGCTCCTACCTCTCATCCGCAACGCTATGGGATTCATCGGAGGGGCGGTTGGTGCGTATTTAATCGCGCAAGCAACGGTGGGCCGACGTTTAAGTGAATCAAACGATTAAGGGGTGAAATGCATCGATCCCTGAGGATTTTCCTCAGGGCATGTCACAAAGAATGGTGGGACCTGTGCAAACAGGGGCTTTCGGCATGCCGGAATCAGTTTGAGAAGAATCGGCCGACAAGGATTCTCTCTTGGCATCACGAATCTGGCGCAGCTGGGCCAAATTCAAGTTGTAAAAACCTTTGAGATTGGTGAAACGCTTCACGGGCTGCCCGTAATAGCTGCGTCCGCGCAGTGTGGGAAAGGATGCCCATTCTGGGGCCAGTTTGGCCGCAAGAATCGGTGTCATGACACCTGTATCGGTCAGGCTCAAAGCCTTGCGACGCTGAATCAGAAACAACGCACCCTGATCCTGAACTTCCGGACCGAAACCACGAACGCCGAGGCTGCGCTTCACTAAATCCCAGGTGAAGGGCATGAACTGATAAGCACCCGCTGCAGCACTGGCATAACGGGAGGAATAAATCACCCTGTTGGGATGACGATCCAACGATCGCATCAGTCCACCACCGAACATCACCCTGTAACCCAGATCGAGGCCACCCTTCCAGGTTCCCTCTGCAAAACGAATGGTGTTGAGCATCGCCCGACGTTCCGGGGTGATGACGTAGGGGAGAGCCGACATCTGGGCTTCCTCAGGAAGCATCACCAGACGAGAACGATCGTTCCCCACCGGAGGAAGAACGGCCTCCGCAGGAGCTGATAAAGACAACAAGGGCAAGACGCTTGCTGATACCGCCGGAAGAACACGACAGATAAAACGAGCAAGGGAAGTCATGCAGATGAAGCCGTAGAACAGGAAGTTATGAACGCTTTAAAAGCGAGATTCAGAACTCCAATGTTGAGAACAACACGGCCTGACTGTGTCGAATAGCGGGGTTGCCACCTAGATCACCTGTGACACGCCGCAAATCGTCCAACCCCCGACCAGCAGCCTCGACCCCGAGTAGGGCCAGATCAGCACTGCGATCACAGCAGAAATAAGCCAGGCCTATGGAGGCCATCAGATCCGCTGAACAGTATCGATTGCGACTCTCTTCACAGCCTTGGCGGCCTCAATCGCACCAGTGGAAGCAAGCCTGCCGTGGGTGGGCGGCTGCAAGGGCTGATCCAATCCCCAGCAACCCGATTCAAGCTCCTCCCGCCGAAGAATGCGATGGGACGCGTGCTGCCTGAGCCCTTCCATCAAGGTGTCGGCTTCGGCGAATCCCTGACGCTCCACCACATGCAGTCCCAGATCCGCTGCCATGGCCTCGCAGAAACTGCTGAAACCCGGTTTTCCGAGATGTCGCCTGCAGTAGGGCATCACATCCAGGGGGCGAACGTCGTCGGGGAGCAAGGTCACGTTGTTGATCAACGCGAGATGCTTTCTCAGATCGGGATTCCGCGGCCTGTTGAGCAAGAAGCGATGATCAGGCCAACGCGTAAACAGCGAAGGCTCCAGTCCCAGTCCGAGCCCTCCGAAGCCCACCAGCACGTTCGGAAATGAGTCCTTTTGCAACTCGGCCTCAAACGCTGCGGGAAGGGACCTGGGTTCAGCAGCGACCAACGTCAAACTGATTTCCCGCAGGTGCCAGTTCATCGCCAGGGAGAACGGGCAACGCAGCAGCAAGGATCCGCGTTGATAGCAATCCTGCGCGCGGCGGACCCATCCCTCGAAGGCGGATCCGAGAGGTGTGTAAATATCATCCCAACCGAAATTACCCATCCAGACCAATGGAGCCTGCAGCCGCTCGGCGAGCTCAGCTGCGACGGGTGGAATATCGCCGATAACCAGCACTGGCGTCTCCTGGTTGGATATCCAAGCCACTTCCTGATCCAACCGCTGGGGCAGGGCATCCTCCAGATCCTGCAACGCCTTCAGAGTGGCGGCCGGGTCAGCACCGAGAGCATCGGCCTGGAGCATCCCCACATCCCATTGCACAGGACGAAGCACCACGGGAAGGTCCCGAAAAACGAGCTCGAGGAAGCAGCGATCCACCATCGTGCTGATGACCAAGGTCCAGTCGGGACAGAGCGCATGCAGCTCCCGCAGCATGGCGGCCTGGCGGGCTGCATGGCCAAAACCATGACTGCTGATGCAGACATAGATCAACATCAATCGGGTCCCCGCGCGCTCAGGCGGTGGAGCGTCTGTTCGTAAGCGAGGTCCCCCTGCGGCCTATACCAGCGATGACTCACCAGCGTGGGCAGGGTGCCATCAAATTCAACCCAGGTGAAGTGATGGAGGGGTTGCCCCGATGCATCCACACCCGTGCGTGGGACACAGGCTGCATTCACGTACAGCGTGCCCACCCGGTCGCGGTGAAAGGTGATGCGTTCGCCTTTACCCCCGCGCAGATGGTGGTGCATATGCCCAAACACCACGAGATCAGCACGCCGCCGCCGTTGCATGCGATCCAAGGCCAACGCAAGATCACGATCACCCCAATCAATCGCCGGTTGTTTCCAGTCCCGCCCGCAGGGACTCGAAGCATCAGACCCCAACCCAGTGGGACCGCTATGGGCAAGCACCACAAGCGGCCAGTCGTCGGGAACACGACCTGCGGCTGCAACGATCCGCCTGGCTGATTCCTCTTCCGTCACCGGACCGAACACAGCTTGAACCGCGTGAGAGAGGTGAAACCCTCCTCCGGCGCTGCAGGGACGGGCGCCGACAATGCCGACAGCAGGGGCCTGCCAGGAACGGAGTGCCCATGAACAGTTGAGTTCGCCCAGCAGAGTCAACTGCTGCTGGAGAAGAGCACCACTACGGTCTTTGCCCCGATCATGGTTGCCAAGGATGACCGCCACCGGACAGGCCAGCTGCTTGATCCGTTTGACCAGCCTCAGGTCACCATCACTGAGATCACCCACGAACAAGAGGGCATCGGCGCCCAGTTGCTCCACCAGCTCAGCATCACGGTCTCCCCAGTCACCGTGCAGATCTCCGGCAATGGCGAGACGGAGCGTCGTCAGAGCAACTGCCTAGGCTGAGTCCATCCTGCCCCAGAAGGCTCAGATGAGCGCTGACACCGCCCTTGTTGCGGCGATCAACCGACTCCGCAAGGAACGCAACGCTGTGATCCTTGCGCATTACTACCAGGAGCCGGCAATCCAGGACATCGCTGATTTCATCGGCGATTCCCTCGAGCTCTCACGAAAAGCGGCAAGCACCGATGCGGATGTGATCGTGTTCTGCGGCGTTCATTTCATGGCTGAAACCGCAAAAATCCTCAGTCCAGAAAAAACAGTTGTTCTGCCGGACCTCGACGCGGGATGCTCCCTGGCGGATGACTGTCCAGCCGATGAATTCGCCAGATTCCGCGCTGAGCATCCGGATCACCTTGTGGTGAGCTACATCAATTGCACCGCGGCGGTGAAAGCACAGAGTGATCTGATCTGCACCAGCAGCAATGCTGTGGACCTGGTCAATCAGCTGCCGGCCGACCGGCCGATCTTGTTTGCTCCAGATCAGAATCTCGGCCGTTGGGTGCAGCGCCAGAGCGGCCGTGACCTCACCCTCTGGCCAGGACGTTGCATCGTCCATGAAACCTTCAGTGAAGAGGCGGTGTTACGCCTGAAGCTCGAGAATCCCAAAGCTGAGGTGATCGCTCACCCGGAATGCCAGGAGAATCTTCTGGATCTGGCCGATTTCATCGGCTCCACCAGCAAACTGCTCAATTACACACAAACAAGCTGTTCCGACACTTTCATTGTGTTGACTGAGCCGGGGATTCTCCATCAGATGAAGCAGCGGGTGCCGGACAAAACGCTGATCGATGTACCAGGACTCGATGGCTGCAGCTGCAACGCCTGTCCCTACATGCGTCTGAACACGCTGGAGAAGCTGCGCGATTGTCTTGAAAACCTTGCGCCTCAGATCGCCATGGAGGAATCGCTCCGTTCTGATGCCGAGGCTCCGATCCGCCGCATGCTCGAGATGAGTCGCTGAACGGCATGGTGGGGATGCCGCTTCTCGAACACACCGACAGCGGTCTCTATTGCCGCGCTGCTGATGCCTGGATCGATCCGTCTAGACCTGTCAGACGCGCGCTGATCACCCATGCCCACGCTGATCATGCCAGGCCTGGCTGCGACGAATACTGGGCTGTTGATTCATCCGAAGGAGTCCTGAGACAACGCCTTGGGCAGGAGATCACTCTCCATGCCATGCCCTACGGCCGCCAGTTCTGGCTCAACCAGGCCTGCGTGTCGTTTCACAGTGCCGGGCATGTGCTCGGCTCTGCCCAGATCCGCCTGTGCGTGGAAGGTGAGGTGTGGGTGGTCACCGGTGACTACAAGCGATGTGACGATCCAAGCTGTGAACCGTTTGAGCTGGTGCCGTGCGATGTGCTGATCACCGAGGCCACCTTCGGGCTGCCGATCTATGCCTGGGAGCCGGGGTACCGCGTTGCTGAACAGATTCGAGCGTGGTGGCAGGGGGAACAGGAGCATCCATCCTTGCTGTTCTGCTACTCCTTCGGAAAGGCTCAACGGTTGATGTCGGAGCTGCACGCCATCGGCGTTGAAGACGAGGTGCTGCTTCACGGCGCCGTGGAAACCGTGACCCGCAGCTACCGAGAAGCCGGAATCGCCATGACGCCAAGCCGGCCAGTTAGCGCCATTTCAAGCAAAGATCCTCTTGCCGGACGCTTGATCCTTGCTCCGCCATCGGCCCATCGCTCCGCCTGGATGCGTCGGTTCCGTTCCCCCCAGACAGCCTTCGCCTCGGGCTGGATGGCTGTGCGAGGTGCACGTCGACGCCGCGGCTACGAACGTGGCTTCGTGCTCAGTGACCATGCCGACTGGCAGGGATTGATCCGCACCGTTCTCGACTCCGGAGCCAGAACGATTTACGTGACCCACGGCCAAAACGATGTGCTGTCGCGGTTTCTGAGGGAGCGCCATGGGCTCGATGCCCGCCCCCTTGAACAGCTCAGCTGACCTAAGGTCGGAGAACCGTTTGATCACCATGCTGCTCAGACGTCTTGCTCTGGTGGGGACCGGTACCACTTTGGTTGTCATGGTTTCACCGATGGCGGCTTAGACAGTGACCATCACGATTGAACAGATCAACAGCGTTGTGTTCCCCGCTGATGGCAAGTCCGCAGCGACGGACATCTGCACGGGCTTAAAAGAAGGTGTGCTCAGCAGAGATCGGATCGGAACAGCGCTCGCGGAGGTCCAGCAGGCTCTAGAGCGCTATGCCGATCGGAGCTACGTAAAGTCATACGAAACGGACTTCAACCGTGCTGCTTCGTCGGTGCCGGGATGCAATGTGCAGGTGACTGGACCTGAGAACAGCAACCTCAATCGCTGGAGTTTCTGAGCGGCTCGCAGGCTGTCTGCACGGTTATGGATGCCTTCGCCACGTTGATTGACAGCCTGGATCAATCCACAGGCACGACGCGCAAGGTTGACCTGATCGCCGAGCATCTGCACGCCGGCGACGCCCACGACAACGCCTGGAGCACGTTGCTGCTCATGGGCGAAAAACGAAGGCGACTGATGACCGGTCGCCGGCTTCGGGACGTTCTTCAGGCCTGCGACGCCATTCCCGACTGGCTCTTCGAGGATTGCCAGAGTCACGTCGGTGATTCCGCTGAAACGCTGGCCCTGCTCTGGCCGCAGCTCAAGGGGGCGATCCCGCCACAGTCGGTTGATTCCACGCTGAAACACTGGATCAGCACAATTGAGACCCATCCACCACTGCATTGGTGGATGGAACAGCTGCTACCGGCGCTGGCTGCGCTTGAACCCCAGCTCCAGAGCGCCGCGCTGCTCACGATCTGGAGCACCCTGCCTGACGAGCGCCATTTTCTGTTCAACAAGCTGCTCACCGGAGGCTTCCGCATCGGAGTTGCCAGAGGGCTGGTGGTCAAAGCGATCGCCAAGGGGTTTTCGCTTGAGGAGGCTTTGGTCCTGGAACGATTGATGGCACCACAGGAGCCGTCGCAACGCTGGTTTGAAGGACTGACGGCAGCACCAGAAGCGGAGCGGGTCAATCGTGGACCGGTCCCCTATCCCTTCTTTCTGGCCAGCCCCCTTCAGAGCGACACCCTTCGGGACACGCAAGCCAAGGACTGGTGGGTGGAACACAAATGGGATGGGATCCGGGGTCAACTGATCAAACGCGAATCCGGAACGTATCTATGGAGTCGTGGAGAGGAATTGATCAATGAACAGTTTCCTGAGCTGATCGAGATGGCGGCTTCCCTTCCGGATGACACGGTTCTCGATGGCGAAGTGATCTGCTGGAGAGTCGATGCGGATCGGCCCCGACCCTTCAGTGATCTGCAGCGCCGTCTGGGACGCAAGAGTGTGAGCCGCAAACTCCGTGAGGAGTGCCCGATCTGCTTCGTGGCCTATGACCTGCTGGAAAGCCAAGGACAGGATCGTCGCAGCAGAACGCTTGAAGAGCGTTTGATCGCGATGGACGAACTCCTCTCCCCAATGAACAAGGCCCGATCAGCGGGACAGTTACGTATCAGCGCCGGGGAGACGCTCAGCGCGTGGGAGGACCTCGACACCCTTCGCCAGCGTGCCGTCAATGAAGGTGCTGAAGGGCTGATGCTGAAACAGATGCAGTCCCCCTACTTGAGTGGGCGCAAACGCGGTCACTGGTGGAAACACAAGCGCGATCCCATGACCCTGGATGCGGTGCTGATCTACGCCCAGGCAGGACGTGGACGCCGGGCCAATCTGTTCACCGATTACACCTTCGCGCTCTGGGACCGTCGATCGTCAGATCCTGAAGAACATCAACTCGTGACCTTTGCCAAGGCCTACTCCGGCCTAAGCGACCGAGAGATTCTCGATCTCGATCGCTGGATTCGCTCAAACACGCGGGAGCGTTTCGGACCCACCCGCTCTGTGAACCCGGAGCTGGTGTTTGAAGTCGGTTTCGAAGGCATTCAGCCATCCAAACGACATAAATGTGGACTGGCAGTTCGATTTCCCAGAATTCTGCGTTGGCGCCAAGACCGTTCGGCTGAAAGTGCCGATTCGCTCGAGCAGGCGAAGCAGCTTTGCGAAAACGAAGATCTGAGAATCCAGTCAGAACAAATGACTCACCAAAATGGTCTGAAGAGAATTCAAGAATGATTGATGACGTCGCCGTTGGCAGGGTTGTTCTGATCTGACTGATCTCCTGACTCCCATCGAGCGCTGGTTTGCGCGTCAAGGCTGGACGCCCATGCCGTTCCAGCGACGGGCCTGGAACGCCCACCTGAGTGGTCAGAGCGGATTGATCCAGGTTCCAACCGGGTCTGGGAAGACCTACGCCGCCGTGATGGGCTCGATTGCTCGCATGCTCGAGGCACCTTCTGAGCAGAAAGGCGTTCGACTCCTCTACATCACGCCCCTGCGCGCACTGAGCCGTGATCTCGCTCTGGCGATACAGCAACCGATTGATGCCATGCAATGGCCTCTGAGGGTCGGCATCCGCAATGGAGACACGCCAACAGCCGAGCGCTCACGCCAAATCAAAACGCCTCCGGAGATTCTGATCACCACCCCCGAGTCTCTCTGTGTACTTCTGGCTGGTCGCCACTGCGAGCGTTTATTTCAAACTCTCGACAGCGTCATTCTCGATGAATGGCACGAACTGATCGGCAGCAAACGAGGGATTCAGGCCGAACTGGCGCTCAGTTGGTTGCGACAACAACGCCCCGCGCTTCAGACCTGGGCCATCAGCGCCACCATCGGCAATCTGGAGGAGTCGGCACGGCATGCCCTCGGAGACCGTTGCGATCCCTGTCTGATCACCGGAGCGCCGAAGCGGGGCCTCAGTGTGAGCAGCATCCTTCCAGACAGCATTGATGGCTTTCCCTGGGGAGGCCATCTCGGCCTCAGACGTTACGAAGACCTTGTCGGATCCCTGGTCCCCACCACCAGCACACTGCTGTTCACCAACACCCGCAACCAGGCGGAACGCTGGTTTCAGTGCCTGCGCTACGCCTGCCCTGAGATGGAGGGCCTGCTGGCTCTCCATCACAGCGCTTTGGATCGCAGCGAACGCGAAGTCATTGAAGCCTCTGTGAAAGCAGGGTCCATGCTTTGGGTGGTCTGCACCAGCTCCCTGGATCTGGGGGTTGATTTTCAACCGGTTGAGCAGGTGGTGCAGATCGGATCTCCCAAGAATCTGGCCCGCCTGCTGCAGAGAGCCGGACGTTCGGCCCACCTGCCCGGAGGCACCTCGAAGGTGTTGTTTATGCCAACCAACGCCTTGGAACTGCTTGAGCTCAGTGCCGTGCGTCGCGGACTGGAAAACGGCTTGGTGGAAGAAAGACGGCCACCCAAGGCACCGCTCGATGTGCTTCTGCAGCACCTCACCACACTCGCCTGCGGACCGGGCTTCAAGCCTGCATCAACGTTGGATGCGATTCGCAACACGGCCAGCTATCGACAACTCAGCGAGAGCGACTGGCAGTGGTGCCTGCGCTTTCTCGAGCAGGGAGGCGATTGCCTCGGGGCTTACCCCCGCTACAGAAAGTTGGAAGCCACAGACGACGGACGCTTCGTGATCCGTGAAAACGCCATTGCCAGGCTGCATCGCTTCAACATCGGTACGATCACCTCCGCTCCATCCATTCGCGTGCGCTTCGTGCGTGGCTCGGTGCTCGGTCACGTCGAAGAAAATTTCATCAGCCAGCTCAAGCCCAAGGATGTGTTCTTCTTTGCCGGACGCCAGTTGGAATTCGTGCGCCTCAGGGAGATGACCGCATATGTGAAGAGCACCACCAAGAAAAGCACTGCTGTACCGGCCTGGGCTGGTGGGCAGATGTCGCTATCTGATCTGCTCACCCATCATCTGCGCGAAGAAGTAGCCCGGGCCGGGCGCGGCGAGCTCGACACACCGGAACTAAAAGCGCTTGAGCCCTTGTTTGAGCGACAGATGGATCTCTCCACCCTGCCTGGAAGCGAACAGTTGCTGATCGAAACCTGCCGAACCCGGGAGGGGATGCACCTTTACGCCTATCCCTTTGAGGGCAGGTTTGTGCATGAAGGGCTTGGTTTTCTCTGGGCAACGCGCCTCACGCGCGTTCAGCGGGGAACGATCACCGTATCTGTGAACGATTACGGATTTGAACTGCTGGCTCCGAGGGGCTATCCGATGGACCAACTGCTGGAGGACCACCTCGACGAGCTCCTTGATGACACAACGCTGGAAGAGGATCTGGAGCAGGCCCTGAACCTTTCGGAACTGTGCCGACGCCGGTTTCGCAGCATTGCCCAGGTGGCCGGACTGCTGGTGCAGGGATTCCCGGGCCAGAACAAATCCACCGGCCAACTGCAGATCAGCGGTTCCCTGCTCTGGGAAGTGTTCAGCAAACACGAACCCAACAACCTCCTGCTCCGCCAGGCCAGAGACGAGGTGCTGCAGGAGCAGCTCGAGCTCCCTCGCCTGCGATCCGCTCTACAACGGATACGCAAGGGCGACACCCTGCACTGCCCCACGCCGCGTCCAGGGCCACTCGCTTTTCCCCTGCTCGTGGAGAGGCTGAACAACCGCATGACCAACGAATCCGTTCAGGAACGCGTGGAGCGGATGATGCGCGAAGCGTTGAAGCAGGAGCAGTAGCGCCAATCAAATCGCTACGGCACGCACATCCACACCATCATTAATCTAATTTTCAAGCCATAAATCATTCCAGCCAAGGCCCACCAATAACCTCTCAATACCGCATCAAACCAAAAGAAGCGTCAAAACCAGTGAGTACACTAGGCGTCACAAAGAGCTTGCCTAAAAAACATTATGAACCGACAATTTTGCTATCGCAAAAGCGATTGCAGGGCACCAGAAATCAGCACATTTCAACAAATTGACTGAGAGACACCAGCACAAAACAAGAACTTCAAAAACGCAATCAACCTCGAGGCGCACCCTGCCGTAGAAAAAGACAATTTATAACTTTATGGATGACCAGCCAAAACGACGCAGACAATCACCGAAAGCACACAAAGCAGTAATGATCAAAAGTGCATCATAATTTACTGAACCTAAAATAACGCTCGCTAGGCTTAACGCATCTACATGCAAAGTCGTATGCTGAGCACGAAACAACGACTAAAATTAGAGTCTATTTGCAATCGAATAACAAAAGCTGTTGAAGTTGAACTTGATGAAATGATTTGGGTGTCAAAGCTGGCCAAAGCTAATGGCTCAGCAGGTGAGATGCTGCGCAAGGCAAGGCGAACTGTGGCTACACCAAACATGCAACCCGGCAACTTTGATGATTTTTTGAATCAGATGGACATCGGCTTTGTCGACCCTTGCAACCATCGCAATAACCTTCAAGGAGTCGATGACATTACACAATTCTTCAGCCAAGACAAGCCGGATGACTGGCGCCAACGAGACTAAGACAAACGCATTCAATAGACAAAAGTTAATAGAAACTGAAAAATGGTAGAGAACTGAGCATGCATATACAACGACTCTAAAGATCATTTCATTCAAAGGATCCTTGCTACGACAGGAAACCTTCTGAGTAGCCCGGCAAAACCGAACGAGAAAAGAGTTGTCAGAACTATTGCATTGAGTGCAGTCAGCCAAGGATTGAGTCCAATGAAGCCGACCGCCATTAGAACCAACACCAACACCATTGGATGAATCACATAGGCCCCGTAGCTGTTCGATCCTGCAACTGACAACCATTGCCCAAAGCAGTCTTCATGCCTGTGAAACCACATGATTAGATACGACAAGACTCCCCATGCGATCGCAGGATAAATAAACTGTCCAAACAAAATAAGTGATGCTGGGTTTTTAAAAATGTCGGTATTAAAAGTCAAAGTCATATTCAGAAGAACCATCGAAAAACCGAATTGGCTCAGAAGCAAAAACATCGACAATCGGAACCACTTTATGACCAGATGCGGATCAATCCGCTCAAACCAGTGATGAAACGACGCTTTGCATCCAATAAAGAATAAAAATGCATAGGTGAATACATGCATTCCTTGAAAGCCCAGTCCATTCAAAGTTGTACTGCGCAAAAAGGCCCAGAGATCAGTTTGTGTTGACATAGCCACCTCAATGAATCCTAAAACGACAGCACTGATAACCCATGAATGCATTGTTGGTGCCGGAATATCCGTATCGACTACATAGTGATCACCCCTTAACTTAACCCAAGCACAATAAATCAAATCGAATACAAGTAGAACTAGCAAAAACCACAAAACGCCGATTCTGTTGAATGGAATATCGCTCAGAGATAAAAACTCTAATGGACTCGAGGGAGAAAGTCTACCAATTAGAAGTGAGAAGTTATTGACAATAAATAAACCAAAAACAAATGGAATACCGATGCGTATTGAGCGATTTTTTAAATACTGCACGACTCCCTTCTTATGCACTGATCGAGGAACAAAATAACCCGAAATTAAAAACATCATTGGCATGATGAAAGAATTAATGGCGTAGATGTACCAATTGAAGAATCCTATAAATCCTTCCCCTACCATTCCTTCAATGGGAATACGGACCCCACTCCAGCCCGTCGGGAAAAAGGCAACTGGAACATGGAGTGCAATGACCAGACCAACTATGACTGCCTTAATTTGGTCCAGATAAAGTAAACGTTTATGAGACATTGACAATCGAACAACCATCGAGCGGATTTCAATAAAACTAGCAAAAGGCTTCACTTCGCCATGGAAGCGAAGCAAAACTGAAATGTCAGTTCGTCCAAGGGACAATATGAAGCCTTAAGGAGTACAACTTCGCGCTTAAGTACTTCAAGGATACAAAGCAAAGAGATGATGATGCATACGCTTACTCATAGCTATTATGCCTCTATATTAAAAGCTTTTGCTTATCAATAGAGTGATATACTTTTCTTTTAGTCCCAACGACCTTCACGGTCAAGCTTATTTGAAAAAGCTCGATCGCGTTATGATCATATTTTTACGCATCAAGGAGGCAGTCAATCAAGCCTTTCATTCCCTATTACTCTTATATTTAATCGTCAAGTCGTATCTCTAAAAAGCTTGCATGAATAGATCTTCACTCACACTCACAGCTCTTTTACTCGGTGGTTTATCTGCCATGGCCCAGGAAGTCGACCCCAAGATCCATGCAATGTGTCTTGAAGCCAAGGACTACGTTGGATGCGTTAAGGCGATGACCACTGACGTAAGTCAACAGAAAGTTATTCAGGTTGATCAAACCAACCGGCCTGGCCTGCAAAATGAAATGGGAAATTCGTGTCCTGCTGGTTACGCCTATTCAGGTGCAGGTCAATGCAGATCAATCGTATGTCAATACCAAGGCATTTTTGGTCAAAATGAGCCTCAATTGGCTGGAAAGGGGCACACCTGCAAAGGCGCGAATCGGCGCTATGGCCTGTTAACCGGTCGTGCCACCTTGTTATGGGGTAACCAATACATGCGTGCTGTCAATAATCCGAATTGCCCAAATAGGGAACCTTCCATTGGTGGTCGATCAAGCTGTAGCTTGACCAGTCTGAATGATCGACTTCCAAAAACCGACTCAATGAACATCGAGGATTGGGACTCCGATGAATAGAATGAAGCGCGATGTTATGTGGTTTCTACGAAGCAGGGCTTTTCAAATGGCGTTCTTTCATTGATGGACAGCCATCTGGAAAGCCTTGATTCAAAGCGCTGCACAAGGTGACCTTCGCTGCAAAACAGCAGCTGTCTTGTTTGCAAAAACAGCGCTTTAATCGATTTCACGATGGAGTCCTGCAGCTCAATCGGTTCCTATCGTTGAAGAGCTAGACAGTAATCAATGAATCGCACTGCAACCGCCGCAGTCATCATCGCCTTGAGTGCACCCGTGATGGCTCAACCGGTCATTGACCCTGTCGCAGTTGCAGACAAAACATGCGCTGCTTTCAAGGATCCATCCATGCCTCAGTCTTACAAAGACCAAATGCGAGACAGAATTTATATCAACATGGCTGGAGATGTTCCAGCTGGAGCAACCGACGCTTATCGATCGATGTGGGAGGGCTACGCCCTTGTTCGCCAGCGAGGTTGCGGAAGATAATCCTCACAACACACCAATACACGTGAAACATCCGGGAACATCCATGGAAGGCGTGGTCGAGGTGTTCCGCCAATTCCTGCTGCTCGGATGCTCATCGTTCGGTGGACCGGTGGCACACCTCGGATATTTCCGTGAGCGGTTCGTGCAACGGGAGAAGTGGCTCACCGACGCGGCCTATGCCGACCTCGTGGCCCTTTGCCAGTTTCTGCCTGGCCCCGCCAGTTCCCAGGTAGGGATGGGCCTTGGCCTGATGCGTGCTGGTTGGCCAGGAGCCTTGGCGGCCTGGATTGGATTCACGTTTCCGTCGGCGATCCTGCTGGTGCTTGCGTCCGCTGTGATGTCAGCCAATCCGGACTGGCTGGCCGGAGGCTGGGTTCAGGGCTTGAAAGTGGCCGCCGTTGCCGTGGTGGCGCAGGCCGTGCTGGGCATGCAGCGCAAGCTGGCACCTGATCGGAACCGAGCGAGCCTGATGGCTTTTGCAGCTGTGTTGGTGCTGCTGGTGCCTCTGGCCTGGGTGCAGGTTCTGGCACTAGTGATCGGAGCGGTCGCAGGTCTCACCCTGTTGCCTCCCCCCGACGATCGCTCCATGAGCCATGAACTGCTCAAGGTGCCCGTGCACAGAGGCGTGTCCCTTCTTCTTCTGATGGCGTTGGTCGGCATGCTTGTAGCTCTGCCATGGCTTGCCGCAGAAGCCAGACCGGTGGCCATCCAGCAGCTGGCAGGTTTTCTTCAGGCTGGATCGCTGGTGTTCGGGGGAGGCCACGTTGTGCTCCCGCTGCTCGAGCAGTCTCTGGTGCCCCCTGGGTGGATCAGCCTTGACCAGTTTCTGGCCGGCTATGGAGCAGCTCAGGCTGTACCCGGCCCCATGTTCAGCTTTGCCGCCTTCCTCGGCTTTGATCTGCGCGGCGGGTTGCAGGGCGTCGGCGGCGCCCTGCTTGCCCTCCTGGCTCTGTTTCTTCCAGCCTTTCTGCTGGTTGGAGGCGCCCTGCCGTTCTGGAGTGTCCTCGGGAAGCGAGCAACGATGCGACGCGCCCTCAAGGGCATCAATGCTGCTGTGGTGGGTGTGCTGCTGGCAGCACTGTTTCAGCCGGTCTGGCTGGCTGGCATCAAGTCCAGTGCCGATTTCAGTCTGGCGTTGATGGCCTTTCTGCTGCTGGTGGGTTGGAAGCAACCAGCCTGGCGGGTCGTTCTGGTTTGCGGGCTGGTGGGAGGCTTCGCCCTGTCGTCATGACCGATCAACCGACCCTGTTTCTTGTCGTCCTCGGAGGACGCACGGCGACATGCCACGTGGAACTCCACGATGTGCGCTGGATGGTGGGGTCTTGCATCGAAGACACCATTCCAGCACTGAAGCGCGAATGGTTCGGCTTGCAGAAGGGTCTGCATGTCGACAGCTACAAGGCCATCACTCATGTGGATGGCTTTGCAGTGCACCCGCTGCCTGCAGCACCGATGCCAGAGAAACTCCTGACCTCAGCGAATACGCAACCTGTCGATCGACTTTGGTTCGTCAATCTCGGCGGTTATCAACGTGAGTCGCTTCAGGAACAGCATCAATTCGGCCTGGTGGTGGCCAGATCTCAGCAGGCTGCCAAGGCACGGGCCAAAGCCCGTTGGTTGAAGGAATCCCTACAGGTTCACAAGGATGATCTCCATGGGATCGAGTCCATTGGCGACGTCGATGACTGTCTGCCGATCGACGGCATCGGCGGATGGCGAATCAGCTTGCAGTCAGTACCCAATCCACCGGAGACGGATCTGAAGCCTGACTGGTTCGGCTACTGGCGCATTGATGGCCGATTGCCGAAGCCAAGGCCGGATGCAGTGATCTGATCCAACGTCAACCCTGAACGAACCGCCACCAGGACTGAACGCTCTCAGGGCTTCCGTACCAGAGCGCACCGAACAGCCCACCATGGGCGGTGGAGTTCAGCACGAGATGACGCGCATCCTTCAACAGAGCTGAAGAGACCGGAACGAGGCCATCGCCTGCCACTGCAGCATCACCGACGATGCTCTTGTAGCTGCCGGAAGCACTGCGTCGACTGAATGCTGACGCTGTCGAACCACTGAGATCCAATGCGCCGGCTACAGCCACATAATCCACTCCGGGGTGATGGCAGCCCGGAAAGCGGCGATCCACCATGGCGCGCAGGGGCGTTGCTCGGACGGCCTGATGGGGACTCCCCAGAGTGACCAGTCTGTTGCAGCGTTCTGAACCGCCATAGCGGCGACCCTGGAACTCCACATCACTGAGATAAAGACGCAGCATCACACCGCCTGAGCTGTGGCCGACCAACGTGACCTGACCACTTGCCGAGAGGGGTTGCAACGCATCAACAGCGGCAGCGACGCGATCCAGAACACGTCGCCAGCCGAATCCCCAGCTGGTGAGCAGCCAGTCGAACCGGCTGACCGGAACGACCACCACGTGCTCCACCCCCGAGAGCCGCAGGGCTTCGGCCATCGGCTGATAGGCCTCCTCGGTGATCAGAAATCCACCAAGGATCACCACCGGCTGGTGGGGGTCGACAGATCGCATCACTCCGGTGCAGCTGAGGCAGCGCCATCATCAGGTCAAATGATGACGACGCCATGGCACCAGAGAAGGTCGCCGATTACCCCCGACCACCACGACTGGAACCCACCGATGATCACGTTCTGATCAAAGTCGCCGGTGAGGTGCTCTTCGATGGCAAGGGCTGCCAGCGCGTGCTCGAGACGTACCACCCTCCCACCTACTACTTGCCGCCGACAGGGATGGACATGGCCTTGCTCTCACCCGCAGCGGGACGAAGTTTCTGCGAATGGAAAGGAGTGGCGGAGTACTTCGATGTGGTGACATCACAGGGCAGGATTCATCGCGCTGTTTGGCGTTATCCATCACCCACAGCAGGGTTTCAAGCCATTGCTGGTTGGTTTGCGTTGTATCCGGGTTTGATGCAGGGATGCTGGGTCAATGCTGAACCGGTGATCCCCCAGCCAGGAGGTTTCTACGGTGGATGGATCACATCAGCTGTTCAAGGGCCATTCAAAGGCGATCCAATGCACCCGGAGCTGATCTGATCCGATGGACAAACTGATTCAGCTCCTCAGAGACCATCCCAACGACCCGTCCATCCCAGACTTGATCAAGAACGCCGAAGCCGGGTCTGATGTAGACCTCAATCAGCAGAGCGAACAACTCAGCGGGGTGTGGGAATTGCGCTGGAGCAGCGCAAGCCAACCCTGGCTGAAACAGGCGGCATGGTTGGACAATCTGCAGATCCTGGACCCAGTTCACAGCCGAGGCATGAATGTTCTCAGGCTCAATGGTCCCCTCAGAGGGTTAGCGGCGATCACTGTTGAGGCAGAGCTGTCGATCGCGAGTGCGACCCGGGTTTCAGTCTGCTTCCGCAAAGGAGGCTGGGTCGGACCTGGGTTGCCAGGAGGAGGCCGCCTGGAGTTCATGAAAAAGGTGAATCAATCATTCCCAGCCTGGCTTGAAATCACAGCCCTGGATGACATCCTGCGCATCTGTAGGGGAAACGCAGGCACGACCTTCGCTCTTCTGCGCCGCCGCGAGATGCGCATTGATTCTTTTCTACGACCAAACGACAAATAATCTCATCGTTGACATTCGCCGAAGGTGCCTAAACAAATGATTGAACGCATCTGCGTCAATGATTGCCTGTGATCTGAACCACGACCGAATCAATTTCCTGTTAATTTCAGCCCGTTTTCAACCCTGCTTAATTCATGAAAAAGCTGATCTGGCTGGCGGCACTCGCTCCCCTGTTGACTCCAGCGTCAGCGCTAGCGCAGAAAGAGATCCCCAAGGCTCCCGGCTATGAGGAGTGTCCGCTGGGTTACGTCAACACCCTGGGAACAACCTGCGTGTCGCCGATCTATTACGAAGTGGCTCCCACCAACGGGAAAGCCTGCCTGTCCGGCTGGATGAATATCGGCGCCGGATATTGCAAGAAGAAGAAGCTCGGCATCTTCTGAGCACCCGATGCCATTCGATGTCTCCATTGCCATGCTCCGACGTCATGGACGTTGGTTGCTCCAGCTTCGTGACGACATCGATGGCATCGCGGCTCCTGGATGTTGGGGCCTGTTCGGCGGACACCTTGAATCAGGGGAGACCGCTGAACAGGCACTTCAAAGGGAGCTGATCGAAGAAATCGGTTGGTGCCCCGCCAACGTCAGGCTGTGGATCAGACACAGCACCGCCGAACGCACTGCCCACGTGTTCCTGGGAGAGCTTCAAAGAGATCTTCACCTGCTTGAACTGAATGAAGGGCAGGACATGGTGCTGGCTTCCGCTGCAGAGCTGCGAACTGGGCAGATTCTGAGCCCCAGACTCAATGAACTCCGCCCCCTGGCGCCAACCCTGAAGCTGCTCACCGGCAGACTTCAGGACATTCAGAGCGACTGAACAACCAGAACGAGCACGAGTGCCATCAGGGCCAGAATCACCCAGAACCTGATGCCTTTGCGGCGCGGCCCGACCGAGGCGCGACCCTCGCTTCGCACGCGTTGGCCAGCAGGTGTCCCGCAATGGGAGCAAACGAGACGACCTCCGAGAGACCGATCGGCACGGAAACTGGTGGAGCCGCATCGGCTGCAGCGGTTGATCATCGGGATCCCATCGGCTCAGCAGCCACAATCACTCCATGCCCCTTCAGCACGCAAGCCATCAAAACGCACCATGGCTAGACCTTCAGGGCATTGAAGCCTGGGCTGGAGGTCAACGCATCGTCGAGGATCTGTCACTGCGTCTCTGGATCGGTGAATCCACAGCGATTCTGGGTCCGAACGGGGCCGGCAAGAGCACGCTCGTCAAGCTCATCAGTCGCTGCCTTCACCCCGTGGTTCAACCGCAGTCCTACCTGCGCATGTTCGGCGAGGAGCGCATCAATCTCTGGGCCCTGCGTGAGCGTCTGGGAGTGGTGGATTCGGAGCTGCAGCAACGTATCCCCGATGCAATGACCTGCCGTGAACTCATGCACTCCGCCTTCTTCGGAGCCATCGGGCTTAGACGCGGTCTTGATCCCAACCCAGAGCAGGTTCAAAGGTCCTTGGCACTCCTGAATCAGTTCAACCTTAAGGAGCTTGAATCCTCCTCTTTCGGAAGCCTGTCCGAAGGACAGAAACGCAGGGTGCTGATCGCAAGAGCCATGGTGCATCAGCCGCAGGTATTGGTTCTCGATGAACCGACCAACGCCCTTGATCTGCGAGCCCGGCACGGGTTGCTGGCCCAGCTGAGGCTGCTGTGCCGAAGCGGAACCACCCTGATCCTGATCACCCATCAAATCGACACGATCATCCCTGAGATCACTCGGGTGGTGGGAATGCGCAAGGGTGGTGTCGTTGTGGATGGTGCACCAGCAGAGGTCCTCAACGATGGCGTGCTGTCCGATCTTTTCGAGACTCCGTTGAAGGTTTTGGAAGCCGCTGGTTTTCGGCAGGTCGTACCAGCATGACCCCAGCGATGGCTTGATCGAAGAGGTCATGAAACAGGCCTATGCCCAGAGAGAAAAGAGCCAGGTGTTGGCAATCTGGCCTCGGTCAACCCTGGCTCATTGTCTGATTCCTAACGCCCGATGAAACGCCTGCTGCCCCTGGCGCTTTATGGCCTCCTGAGTGTTTTGAGCGCTCATTCCGGTCGGTCGGAAATCGTCGATACAACCCTGTCTCATACCCCTCTTGAGCCCCATCTGGCGCGTCTGCTGCAGATCGCTGGCTGCACAACTGAGATCTCTCCAACAAATTCGCTCAATCGTGTTCAGGCGGCTTCATTGCTGCAGGACTGTTTACAACGTCAGGGATCGACAAGCGAAGCAATCCAGAGATTGCTCGATGAACTCAGCGATGAACTGATTCAACAGCGCAACAAGCGCGTGAACCACCTGGATGATGCCGTTAGGAGCCTTGAAGCCACAGCGTTCTCGCCCACGACTCAGTTGAAAGGAGTCACCACATTGGTTATCGGGGCCAATGCATTCGGCGGTAACTCCGCAGCGCAGCGCAACGACATTCGCAGCAGCTTTGGAGCGACGATCGTCGGCTATGACGAGAAGTTGATCCTGCGCACGAGCTTCACGGGCCAGGATCTTCTCAATGTCCGTCTGAGAGCTGGCAATCTCGATTCAAATCAAAATACTTTCGGTGGTGGTGGACCGAGTCAACTTTCAGAGCTGGATGTGGCCTTCCAGCAGGGACCCAATCCCAATAAGCTCGGCATCAATCGTGCCTGGTACAAGTTCCCAGTTGGGGAGAACTGGACTTTCACCGTTGGTAGTCGTGTGAATCAAAGCGTGATGCTGGCGATGTGGCCCAGTGTCTACCCCGAAGACTCAGTTCTAGATCTCTTCACCCAGGCAGGGGCTTCGGGTGCATACAGCAGCAACCTTGGCGCCGGTGGCGGTGTGATGTGGGAACGGGGGCCGCTGAGCATCAGCCTCAACTACATCGCCGGACAAGGCGAAAACGGATCGTCCGGATCCGGACTCTTCGGGGCGGATGCAGGCAGCAGCGCAACCGCGCAGGTGGGCTATGCAGCTGATCAGTGGGGAATCGCGGCTGCCCTGGCAACCATTCAGAACGGATTCGGCATCATTGACTACGCCAGCCCTTTCACTCTTCGCAGCTTCAATCAACCGGGAATCACAACGGGCACGGCACTCAGTGGTTATTGGCAACCGGCCAGGAAGGGATGGGTGCCTTCCATCAGTGCCGGTTGGGGTTGGAACAGCACCCGTTACAAGAACAGTGTGAACAGTGAGGGACTGGTTTCCATCTCCCAGTCGTGGACAGTGGCGCTGCAGTGGACCGATTGGCTGTTGAACGACACGTCGTTGGGTCTAGCCGTCGGCCAGCCGATCTTTGCGACGGCATTAAAGGGTGGGGCGACTCCTGACGATGCGAGTTTCGCCATGGAGGGCTGGCTCATGGTTCAGATCTCGGATTCGATCAGCGTTACACCAGCCGTTTTTTATCTCAGCCGACCTTTCGGGGCTGATACGCCACGAGGAACGTCCCTGAGCCAGCTCGGCACTTTGATGAAAACCACTGTGCGCTTCTGATGCTTGGCTCCCGATGTCATAACCTCGCCACGCGTCTGACGTGACATCTTGAACAGCAACGCCAGGATCGATGCTCTTCAGCTGATGCTGACCGATCTACGCACACGCAATGAACCGATCCGTCATAAGGCCGCGTTCCGTGGATGCCAACCTGAGTTTCAGGCGCTCGTCACCCAGCTGATCGAACAATTAGAAGCCGAACTCTTGGAGGAGAAACAACGCTTTCGAGCGGCTCAGCGTGACTGATTGCGGTAAGCGGCTGGTGCGATCACGAGAAACAGCACCCACCAGCACACCACAGCAATCGCGATGGAGCCTGTCACCCAGAGGCGGTGGAGCATCAACCAGCTGCCACCCACCACGATCAGGCCGGTGAGAACGATCGTCCATGGCTGACACCACCATGGTTTGTGCGACCAAAGTCCGGTATCCGATGACTCACTCATCGAAGGGAATCAATCTGACCGCTCTGATGCAGCTGATGGAGGGCGGTGTAGTCGCCAAAGAAGTCGCCATCAACAAAGATCTGGGGAAACACCCTGAGCCCACTGCGTCTCTGACAGGCTTCGAAGGTGCTGTCGGAGTCGACAGCGATGATGCGATGGGGAATCGCTTGCCGCTCGAGAAGCTGGCGCGCTCGATGGCACCAGGGACAACCTTGGAGAACAGCCAACTCGACCCGCTCGTTGCTGGTTGGTTGGCTCTGTCCTGGTAATTCATTCAGCCCGACCAGCAGCTGGACACCCTTGTGAACGATGGTTCCGGGTTCGAGATGTCCACCCCAAACCTGACAAGCTGCATCCGAGAGGCTGAGATGGAGATGAACACCTTGTGGTGACAGCGTGCCGTTCAAGGTGATCACTTCCAAAATGCCTTGCATCTGGGTGGGATGGGGCTGACCGGGGCACTGAAAACAGGCCACTGAAAGATCGCCAACAACCCCCAGAACGAAGCCGCTGAGCTGGTGATCAGATGCAAGTTGATGAAGGGACTGATGAAGATCCTGACCGGGTTCCAGCTTGAGGGTCAGAGTCTCCATTCAATCCCTGAGAAAGCCGCAACAGAATAACGTCAGACGACTATCAGCCATTACGATACGATAGCGTTACGCCAGCGAGACGTAAACGTGTCGTTCCTTCAGACATTGCTCCATGAACTCCAGGAACAGCTGCAGTCGGAGCATCAGGACATCACTGCCGGACAGGTCGCTGAGGCCGCTGAATCGGAACGGGTGAATGTCACCCTTCCTGCCGGCGTGATGAATCGACTCAAGCAACAGGCACTGGCAGAAGGCCGGAGCTGCAGCAGTCTCGCCACATTTTTAATCGAGGATGGCCTGCGCAGGCATGGAACGCTGCTTTAAGGGCTGAATCTGAACGATCCCAGTCATTGCAGTAGAGAATCCGTGATCTTTTTCACCTCTCCCTTGCGCTGCAGATCGAGCAACACCACATCAATCGGAGTCCGCAATGGGCTATCGATAGGCACAACAAAACCGAAGGTCTGATTCGCAAGACTGAATGGGGCCATCTTGTAAGGAGCTCCAGGATTTTGCTGGAGGTAGTAGCGCAAGGGCGCTCCATCGAAAATCACCGCTTCGACCGCCTGCTTGCTGAGCAAATCAATGGCTTCATTCAGTGTTGAAGCTGTCTTCGCCCGCGCCCCATAAATCTTCGCCCAGGTTTGGCTGGTCGTTCCATCCACAACGGCAACGGTCCTTCCGCGTAGATCCGACTTTTCGCGGACGCCCGATGGGTCAAGTCGAGTCAGCGAGACAGTGAACGCTGAGGCCAAACCCGCAGTGATGGATGAGAGCGCCAGGAGCGACATCACCATCCAAACGCCTGCGACGGCGCGACCGGTTTTGGAGAGCGGAGCCCGATCGCCATAACCCACTGTGGTGAGCGTAACCAGGGCAAACCACATGCCGTTACCCACACCCCTGAGGTAGTGACGAGGGAACTGAGCGGCGTTCCGCCGCCGTTCCGCCAGCCAAATCAGATTCCCAACCAGAAACAGCAGCAGCATCAATCCGCCAGCTGAGGACAACGCCGCCCAACCAAAAAAGGGGCGAAGTCGTTCCAAGAGCCCGGGTGCTCGCAACGGCAACAGCAGATCTTCTGTGCCGTGGAAATAAGGTTGGGTGAAATCGATTTTGGGGTTAGCCAGTCGATTAGGGGTGATGCTGATCGGCCCGATGGCGAGATCCACCTGTCCATTCACCACGGCTTCGATATTCGCCTCGGTGGTCGGAAATCGAACCAATTTGTAGGGCTTATTGAGGCGTGCAGCAGTTTCAGCCCAGATCTGGACACTGATACCGGGCAATGAACCGCCATCCTTCATCACGAAGGGAGGAGAGCCACTCACACCCACACGAAGGGTTTGGGCCAGACCATCTGCAGGCAAAGCGAGCGCCGTTAGACCCGCTAAAAGAAATGCGACCTTCACCTTCACCGCCTCAGCCGTTGTGCTCAAGCCGCCTCACGATGAAACCCATGGCGATCAGCGAACCGAGCAAAGCCAGCAGCAAGGCGAGTGTCATTGAGGTTCGGGAAACCGTGGAACTTTGAGATTGCCATCTTCAGCTCCAAGAATCCACTCCGCGACCTCCATCCTCAGGGCATAGGCACATTCAAAACGCTCTTGCCGCTCGAGAGACATCAATCGACGCTGGAGCCAATACAGAGTTTCTCCTGCAGGTGCGAAGGGTTGGGAAGCACGTGACATTCAACCGACCCAGAATGGATTGACAATGAACGATCAAGGGACTCATTGGCTGCCATCGACGCTACAGATGCAGATTCGGCGATCCCGGCGGGCTGCTGCAGCTGGCGTTGGCGTGAGGAACAGCTTGTGCTTCTGCCGGATCGAGGGATCTGGAGAGAGGCGAGCCGAGATCTTCTAGTGGCTGATCTCCACCTCGGGAAGGCCGAGGTGTTTCAGGCTTTTGGTATTCCAGTGCCAAGTGATGAGGATCGCGGAACGCTCCAGCGTCTCAAGCAGATTTGTATCACCTTCAATCCCGACCGACTCATTATTTTGGGCGATCTGATTCATGGTCGCCAAGGGCTCACACCCCGGTTGATGCACGACCTAGCCACGTTGTCTGAACGGCTTGGGACCAATGTTCTTCTGGTTGGAGGGAACCACGACAGGGACCTGCAAATGCCGGTGCTTCCCCGAACAACAGCATTCCGCCTGGGCGAACTCTGGTTGAGCCACGAACCCGAAGAAGGCCCAGACAAGGCCGAACTACTTAATGTTTGCGGCCATATTCATCCAGCAGTAACCCTGCGCCATGGTGCTGACCGCTTGCGACTTCCGTGCTTCGCCTTCGACAAACTCGAGCAGCGAATGCTGATTCCTGCCTTCGGAGAGTTGACGGGAGGGCATGACTGCGGTCACCGTTACCGCAAATGGCTGGTGGCCGAGGGCACCATCGTTCCTTGGCTCACTCCCGAACCCCAACCAAAAAAGCGACGGCAGGCCCGGTGAAACGGAACACTGCACCCGCGACCGGCAGAGAACGTCGGAGGCCTCAGCGAAGAAGGAAAGGGCTTGGCTTACGGAAACGATGGCTGGTTCTCGGGTTTCCACTCGCTGTCTTTGCAGGTTTGCTGGCGCTCGCACCAAGGACTCCCGATCTTGACGTCACGCCGCGCACTGACAAAGAGATTGAAGGTGACGCGCTTGGCACCTTCAGGTACCAACCGGATGATGAGGTGTACGCCCTCGATTTCGACCCACGCAAAGTCAGGCTGGGTCTGCTCGAAGGATGGGATCGCGAACAGGATGCCTTCGAGGACTCAGCAGCGCTGGCCTACGTGTCCGGTCCGATGTACGAACGTCACATCGATAACGGTGGACAGGAGATCACCGTTCCTCTAGGCGATCTGAAATTTGGTCAACGCATCTGGCGAGGGCGCAACCGCACGGCTTCCCGCCAAAGGGCCTTCGTTGGAATCCGGAACGACGGAGGTGTGGACTTCGGCTACGGAGAACTCAACCCCGAACGCGAGCAGACCTACGACATGTTCATCGGTGGACTGCACAGCATCTACAACGATCTTGAGCAAGCCCCTGACAGCTACAAAGGGGCTTACAGCATCAGCATGGGGCAGAGAATCCGCTACTACTTGCCACGGATCAGGATGATCTTCGGCCTGCGCAGTGACGGACGCCTGGAAATGCTAATGAGCAAGGACGGCCTCACTCTCGAGCAGACCAAGGAATTGGCGCGGCGACGGGGACTGGTTGCGGCCTATATGCCAGACCATGCGTCCAAAAGCCGTCTGATCATCCCTGGGGTGAAGGGATTCACAGAGGAAGATGCCAACTGGATCAGCGGAGGGGCGACAAGTTTTGTCCACGTCCCCTACCTCCTCCGTCTGAGTGAACGGCGCAACCAGCTGCAGGGAGGCCTGATGGCCAATCTTTCGGAACGCCTGCAGTCTCAGGAATCCTGCAGCGGACCGTTGGACTGCGCCCAGTTGGTTGGAACGCGTCTTGCTGACAGGGCATTGGCTGGTCTCAACCGGGTGATGGAGCAAGGGGTTGAACCCATCGCCCGGATGATCTGGACACCGAAACCAACAACAAGAGACAGCAACACGGAGTCTGCAGATTCGCCCGAGATCAGAGATCGGTCTCCGCTGCCTGAGCCGCCAATCACCGCTGACCCGTTGGTTCTGCTTGAACAGCCTCCTCGAGACGGGCTGACCGAACAGCTGGACCCAGCTCTTCCTCCATTTGAGACCAATCTGCCTCCGGATCTACCACCACCCGAAGTGATCGAACCCGATATTCAAGTCAGCCCCGCTCAGTCAGATTTAGAGAACGATGATGTGAACGTTGACTCTATTGACTTGGTTCAGTCAGAAGAGAGTGAGAGACCATTGATTGGCGCGCCACCGCCTCCGCTTCTTCCACCTTCCCTCCCCTGAAATCAGCGGCGGAAGAGACCGTTGCAATCCCCACGTGGGGGCTTGGAAAAACACACATTGTCTGGCGACCAGTAACCGATCGCCGGGAACTGCAGACCTTGGCGACGCGCTTCCGCGTTTACAGCCTCCACCCCTTTGGCGGTGATCAGAACATGACCGGGACCCTCGACCTGATCGAGAAACTTCTGTTCCGGCATCTCCTTCATCGCAGAGGCCACAGCTGCCGATGTGGACAAGGAGGCGAACCCTGTGATCAGCAGGGAGGGAAATAAGCGCTTGAACATGGCTGAGTTGATGAAGTTCAGTTGGTGGTTACGACCACAGGGGTGCCGACATCCACCTGCTGGAAGAGCGTGACGACATCCTTGTTGAGCATGCGAATGCATCCCAAGCTGACGGCGGCACGAAGCTTGACCCAATTTGGCCAGGCTGTGCCATGGATCGCGTACTCACCGGAACCGATCTGGAAGTAAGCCATGTAGCGAACACCAACTGGATTCTTCGGACCGGGTGCGATGACCTTGCCGCCCTTGTGGTAAACGGGAGCTTCTTCTTTGCGGGTGATCGCGTAACTGCCTGCGGGGGTCGGAGATTCCGGAGCACCGATGGCGACAGGGAAGCGTTCCACGACCTTGCCGTTGTCAAACAGCGTGAGATATCGCTGCTTGAGGCTGATCTCGATGGTTTTTTCAGCCCGAGCCTGCATCGGAGCCAAGCCCACGCACAACAGGGCCAGCCCCGCCGGCAGGGCGATGCGCCAGGAAGGGAAGGGCATGGCTGAATTCGCGTTTGCGCGGCCATTGTGACCTAGATCGGGTCGGGCTAGCGTCTCCCCACTTATCAGACCTTCCCGTGTCTCCCACCTCCGCTCTCCGATCCCTGCTCCGCTGCGGACCCTTGCGGGGTGTGATCGGTGCAGGCCTTGGACTCACGGCTCTGCTGGCTCCTGCCGCTATTGCAGGGTTCTCACCCGAAGAGCTAGCTGCATTTGAAGTCACCGAGATGCGAGCCACGGTGACCACCGCTCTGCCCGAAGAGAAAGTGATCGAGGTGATCGATCCCCACGGTCACAAAGAGATCCTGACGGTGGGCATCGATCTCACTCCCCTTGGCCTGAAAGCGGGGGACGAAGTCAACCTCTCCATTCTCGACGGCCTGGTGGTGGAACTGGAACCAAGTTCCAGCAGTGATTTGAGCTTCAATCGCGAAGACATCATCCTGCCCATGGACATGGGCAGGCTCAAGAAGGGCATGCGCGTGGCTCTGGCATCTGGAACCGGCCGTGTGATCCGCATCGATGCCAAGGACAACTCCATCGATCTGCTGGGTCCTCTGGGCGGAATCAACAACCTCGATGTGGTCCCCACACCCGGGGTGAACCCTTTTGACCGCCTCAAGGTCGGAGACACCGTTGACTTCCGGCTGATCCAGCCACTTGCGATCGATGTGCGCAAGCTCCCTGCATCAGAAGCGGCAATGCAGAGCTACAGGTTCAACGGACAGGCGCCGATGGTCAGCACCGTGATCGATGACGGCGCGGCCCTCAAGAGCGAACTGCTTGAAGCCTTCGAACTGGCTCAGCTGCAGGCCACGATTCAAAGAATCATTCCCGGTCAGAAAGTGATCGAGGTGAAAGGTGCCCAAGGCCACACCAGCCTGCTGACCAGTGCCATCGATCCCACCGCAGCGGGCCTCAAATCTGGAGATCAGGTGTCCATCGAGCTTCTCCAGGGCCTGGTGGTGGATCTCAGGCCCTCGAACCAGACCAAACTCAGCTTCCAGCGGGAAGATCGCCGACTCGGCAACGCCTTCGGTCCACTCCCGTCGGGAACGCGGGTCGCCATGGCGACCGGAACCGCCGAAGTCGTCCGGCTATCACGCACAGATCACAAAGTGACCCTGCGCGGTCCCCTCGGAAAGATTCACAAATTGGACATTCGTCCTGAACTCGAAGATGAAGTGTTCGCAGATCTCAAGGTGGGCGACATGGTGGACTTCCGGCTGATCAAGCCGATTGCCATCCGCATCCAGCCCCTCGCCCAGCGCTAGGGCTGGGCGGATGCCAGGGCTCTCACCACATCACCGCGGGTGAGCATGCCAACAGGCCGGCGCTCTTCATCCACCACGATCAATCGCTGCGTCCCTTTCTCGTGGAGCATGGAGGCAGCCTTTGGCAAAGGCAGGGACTGCGCACAGCAGTGGCTGTCACGACTCATGAGATCGGCCACGGTGTTGCCCAGCACCTGGTGAACCTGTTTATCCCAGTTGAGGGGATTGCGTAAATAAATCACACTGTCGAGAAGCATCACATAAGGCCCAGCATCCACCCCGCTTTCGCGCACCATCAGGTTCTGTTCGGTTAGTTCACCCACAAGAGTGCCGTCATCACCAACCACAGGCACACCACTGATGTGGTGGTCACTCAACAGGGTCACGGCATCCTTCAAGGGCGTGGCAGGAGTGACTGTCAGCACCGGAGCGGACATCACCTCCCCGACCGTCTGCTGGAGCACCATGGAACCCGATCAACTGAACGCATTCTGAGCCTTGGTCTCTCCCTGGCGATCCTGGGCGGATCGACTCACCCTGTTCCGTGCTGTTCTGGGCGCCCCCGTGCTGCTGGCTCTTGCCGCCGAGCAGCTCTCAACGGCTTGGGTCCTACTGCTCCTGGGTGCCCTCAGTGACTGGGCTGATGGCTGGATGGCCCGCAAGGCCGATGGCGGCAGCAGCTGGGGGGCCAGACTCGATCCCCTGGCGGACAAGCTTCTGATCAGCGCTCCATTGATCTGGCTCGCCAGCGAACAGGTCCTCCCCCTCTGGTCGGTCTGGCTTCTGTTGGCAAGGGAACTGTTGATTTCGGGCTGGCGATCAGCAAGCCAGAGCGGAGCTCCGGCCTCCTGGCTCGGCAAAACAAAAACCACCCTGCAGTTCCTAAGCCTGTTTTTGCTGATCTGGCCTCCGAGCTGGGGGGCCGGTCCAGTCGTCCTGGGATTGCGTCAGCTGGGCTGGAGCCTCTATTGGCCAGCCCTGGGGCTGGCTCTCTGGTCTGGGCTGGCCTACATCACGCCGCCGAAAGCAGGGCATCGTCACCGCTGAAATCAGGATTGGGCGTGGGGTTCAGCTGGTAATCCCGCTGAAAACTGTCAGCCATTGAGGTGGCAGCATCAAACCGGGGCATCCAGGCCAGTTCGCGCTCCGCCCTGGAGACATCGGTCAGAAAGTGACTGAGCCGCAAGGGGAACGCTTTGCGGGCTTTCGGATCCAGACCACTGGGGTCGAATGAACGCAGATCAAGATCAGCGCACTCGCGCCCACAGGCCTCAGCGGCGGAAGCAATCAAACCTCGGAAAGTGATTCCGCGATGGGACGAGCAGTTGTAAATGCGGTTGCAGGCGGCATCCACTTCAAGGCTGCGGGCCATGGCCTCAGCAAGATCCTCCACATGGCCAACCTGGGTGATCGTGGTTCCATCACCCGGAAGTGGGATCGGGCGCCCATGCACGATGCGGTCGAAGAACCAGCGCTCCACCGGGTTGTAATTGCCGGGGCCGACGATATAGGTAGGCCGGAAACTCGTGAAGGGAATCCCCTCACGCATCAGCCAGGCTTCGGTTTCAGCCTTGCCGGCATGGCGACTCTGCGGGTCCAGCGGACTCTGCTCATCAAGAGGCCAGCTTTCACTGCCGGCGTAAACCCCAGCAGAGCTCACGTAAAGAAAACGGTGGGAGGGAGCTCCAGTCCGTTCAATCACCTTTTGGCTGTCAGCAAGAGTCCGTCCAGAGCTGTCGATCACCACCTCGAAGCGGCGGCCACGGAGCTGCTCCAGGGCGGTGTCGTCCTGGCGATCACCGACGCAGGACTCAACACCGTCGGGCAGGGGCTGCCGACCACGAGTGAACAGGGTGAGCTGATGACCCTGCTGCAGAAGGCGGCTCACGAGAGGTTTCCCAACAAAGCGGGTCCCACCCATCAACAGGATTTGCACAGTCAGTCCAGCGGATCGGCAGCCATTGAAGCGCGCTCAACCCAGCCATGCAGGATGGGGGTTGTTCCCTGACCCGGCCATGCAGATCATTCCCGCCATCGATCTGCTGGGGGGCAGCTGCGTTCGTCTGCACCAAGGTGATTACGACAAGGTCACTCGCTTCAGTGATGACCCCGTGGCCCAGGCCATGCGCTGGCAGGAACAGGGCGCCGAGCGGCTGCATCTGGTGGATCTCGATGGAGCCCGCAGTGGGGAACCTGCCAACGACAGCGCTATCCGTGCGATCACGTCAGCACTCACGATCCCCGTTCAACTCGGTGGAGGTGTGAGAACTGCGGAGCGGGCGGAGACTCTGCTCACCTGTGGTCTCGACAGGGTGATCCTGGGAACCGTGGCCCTGGAGCAGCCCCAGCTGGTAATGGATCTGGCGGAGCGCCATCCCGGGCGGGTCGTGGTGGGCATCGACGCCCGCCACGGGAAGGTAGCCACCAAGGGATGGCTCGAGGACAGCAACACAGAAGCCACCGCGCTGGCCGGCCGCTTCAGCGCCTCCGCCATCGCAGCGATCATCAGTACTGACATCAGCACCGATGGCACCTTGGAGGGACCGAACCTGCAGGCCCTTCGAGAGATGGCTGAAGCCAGTTCCGTTCCTGTGATCGCCTCCGGTGGTGTGGGATGCATGGCCGATCTTCTGGCCTTGCTGACGTTGGAACCGCTCGGGGTCGAAGCCGTCATTGTTGGTCGTGCGCTCTACGACGGACGGATTGATCTAGGCGAAGCGTTAAGAGCACTGGCGAATGGCCGGCTTCAAGATCCCCCATCGGACCTGCTTCAGGATTTCGCCTGAGCCATGCACCCTCCCGGGGAGGGTTTTAAAGTGAAGTCATTCCGACTACCGCTGTGGAGTCTCCGCTCGTGTCACCCCTCACTCAGGATGGAGGCAGACACAGGAGCCTTCAGCAAGCGTTCGAGCAGTGCCGAACACTCGGCATGCGCTTGAGCCGACAACGCAGGATGGTGCTGGATCTGCTCTGGAGCGAGGGAACCCATCTCAGTGCGAGGGACATTTTCGAAAAACTGAACCAGAGGGGCCGGAGCATTGGCCATACCTCGGTTTATCAGAATCTCGAAGCCCTGCAGAGCGCTGGAGTTATCGAGTGTCTCGATCGTGCCAGTGGTCGTCTCTATGGGTACCGCAATGACCCCCATAGCCACATCACTTGCCTGGAAAGCGGCGCGATAGAAGATCTTGACGTTGAACTTCCCCCGGCCTTACTTCAGGAAATTGAACAGCGCACCGGCTACAGGATCGAGTCCTACACGCTTCAGCTCAGTGGCCGTCGTGCAGAAACCACTGGAGGATCCTGAACAGGACCGTTACCTTGACGCCTGTAGGCATCAGAGCTGAGCACCGTGAACGTTCAGGCCAGGGAGATTCTCCTTTTCGCTCCCGACCTACTCGGTGAAAGCCTCGTAGCTGAACTCTCCACCGCTGAGCATCCCCTCAGCATTCGGCGCAGCAGTGATGCATTGGAGGGTCACCCCGACCTGGTGATCTGGTCGCTCCCCGGCCGCAGCCAGCCACTCCTTCTCGATCGTGAGATTCTCCAGCTCCAGCAACGCTGGACTCCGGCTCCGATCCTGCTTCTTCTTCCCTCGGATTTCAGCCGTGATCCAAGGGAGCTTTTGGCTTTGAACTGTGAGGGGATTCTTCAGGATCCCGATCTTGAGGGTCTGCGTTCCGCCATCCATCGCCTGTTGCAGGGGGGCCGGGTGCTCAACATCGAATCCCGCGCATCGGCTGCTGAGCATCCAGGCCAGCCTGTCGGCGCTGCCAGTTGGCTGCTGCTGAGCGGTCTGCAGCAGATCAGTGCCGATCTGCAGGTCATCGAGGCACTCTTGAATCCTCCACCCGACCAGTCGCTACTGCGCTTGCTGCTGGAAGGACGCCGGCGGGAGCTGTTGAGTGCGCGCAATCTGCTGCTGTGGCTCTGGGGGCCTCTCCAGATGGGTCTTGACGATGCCGTTGCCCTCTCGCAGCCGACGGAAAGCATCAGTCTCAGCCTCAGGGATCGCAACACGGAGGCGGTATGGGAGGCCATCCAGGACCGGCTTCAAACCGCCGTAAGCGGAGGCCTGGGTAATGGCACCGGACAGTTGCTCGCGATCGAGGGATTGCTTCCGGAGCGTCGCCGCGATCTGCTCCTGGCCCTGCTCAAACAACTGCATGCCGTGCTGCTGCGCCTACGGCAGGAAGCCCCCGCAGCTCCATTGAGCCAACAGGACCTGAGAACGCGATGGAATGCCCTGCAGCCGGAGGTCCGCCAACAAGCGCTACGCAGTGTGGCGGGCAGCTACGTGCGCGTGCCTTTCGGCGAATCCATGCAACCGGTTGCAGAGGAGCTACTGAAACGGACCGATCTGTTGCGAGGCGATGAGGAACTTCCCGACCCCATGACCATGCTTGCGGCGTTGGTGCAGGACCAACCCGTTCTTGTGGACGGACAACTGCTTCCCTCCGACGATCCCAGGGCCTTACTCCAGCTCGAGACACTCATCAGCAACTGGCTGGTTCGCACAGCGGAGTTGATCGGAGGCGAGTTGCTAGGCGTCTGCGGCGAGTGGCCTGAACTGCGTCGTTATCTGCTGGATCACGCGCTGATTTCCACCCGTGAACTCGAGCGGCTGCGCAACCAGCTCAACAGTCAGTCCCGTTGGCAGGAATGGATTGAACGTCCGATCCGCCTGTACGAGAGTCGCAGACTGCTGTACAGACTGCACTCAGGCCAGATCGAGCCCCTGTTGCTGACGGAACCGAGGGATGAGGAACTGAAACAGCTGCAGTGGTGGCAACAGCAGGTCGCCCTTCTGGTTGAAGCCCGCGATGCCATCGCTCCCCAAGTGCAGAGTCTGGTGAAGCGATTCGGTGATTTGATGGTGGTGGTTCTCACTCAGGTTGTCGGTCGCGCGATCGGTCTCATCGGCCGGGGCATTGCCCAGGGAATGGGGCGCAGCCTCGGGAGAAGCTGAGCGCAGAGCTGACAGGGTGCGGAGAGAAGGGTTCAGAATGCGTTGTCTTTTCTGCTGAACCATGGCTGGGTTCCTGTTTCGCTCCCTTTCGATGGTTCTTGCTTTGGTTCTGATGGCACTCCCTGGACAAGCTGCCAGGGAGACCGACAGCTACGACGGAAACATCTTCGCTCTGTACGCAGGCAACGGATCGTTGGTTCCACCCGCCACAACCCTGGCCGAATCGCAGTCCGCAGGCCGCACCAGCGTCTTGGTCTATTACCTCGACGACAGCAGCACCAGCAAGGTGTTTTCCTCATCGGTATCGGAACTGCAGCGCGTCTGGGGCAACAGCGTGGACCTGCTGCCCCTCACCACCGATGCCCTGCAGGATCGCGGTGACCAGGGTCAGAGCGACCCTGCCCATTACTGGAAAGGAGTTGTTCCTCAGGTGGTGGTGCTCGACGGCAATGGTGCAGTGATTCTTGATTCAGAGGGACAGGTGCCTCTCGAAGAGATCAATGCGGCGATCAGTGCTGCGACCGGAATCCCCGCCCCCACAGGCGGAAGTACGAGTCTGAGTTTCAACGAGCTCAACACCGAGGTGATCACCCGCTGAGCCCCCGGCTCGGACGCCTTACGCTGCGCGCCATTGCTTCCGGTCCAGGACCGGCGATTTCATGGATGGTCTCCTGCTGATTCTCTTGCTGCTGGGGCTGGCAATCGCCTGGATCGAAGCACGTCATCGACTCCGACCCGCTTCCCCTCTGGTGCTGCGTCAGAGCGACTGGTCCATCAACCAGAGGGGAGCATCTCTGGTCATGGAGGGGTGGCTGGAGATCAGCAATCCCCACGCGCGCATGGAGGTGATGGTTCCGGAACTTGAGGTCCACCCCACCCTGATCGGCAGCGCCGATCTGCGCGACATCGTGACCTCCACCCGAATCACACCGCAGCACCCCGACGAGGACACACGGGCCGATGGCTATTGGCCCGCATACATCGTGAAGGGTCACAAGAGCACCAAGGTCCACGTGGCAATCACGCTGACTGGTGACACACCTGCACCTGTCGGCGAGAGGGTGGACACGGTCTGGGTGGACGTGAAGTGGGTGAATTACGGACCCTTTGGTCGCTTAAGCCGTCGCCAGGGTGTGGTCGTGCCCCTGCGCCGACCGGCGGTCATGGCAGCCGCTCAGGCTGCATTCCGATCGGGCGAAGGATGCTCGGTGCTGCCGTTGAAGACCCATCTGCTCGGACCTCTCGATGACTCCATCGAGGTGTTGCGTCACTATGCCGGCGAGTTGCTTCAGAAGGGCGACATCCTCACGATCGGGGAGACACCAGTGGCGGTAATCCAGGGGCGTTATGCCCATCCCTCCACGATCAGTCCGGGATGGCTGGCCCGGCTGCTCTGTCGCGTGTTTCACCCCACTAGCAGCCTGGCCACCGCCTGCGGTCTGCAGACCTTGATCGACCAGGTGGGACCCACCCGGGTGTTGCTGGCCTGGCTGGTCGGCTCTCTGCTCAAACCGTTGGGACAGCGTGGCTGGTTCTATCGACTGGCTGGCGAACAGGCCCGCCTGATCGATGACATCACCGGAACGACGCCTCCTTACGACCAAACGATCGTGCTGGGGCCACAGGACCCTGAGCGCCTGTGTGATGAAGCGGCTGCAGCCCTCGGCGTTTCAGTGGCCATCGTTGATGTGAATGACCTCGGACGCGTCAAGGTGCTGGCGTCGAGCCGTGGATGTGACGAGGAACTGCTTCACCGCGCTTTGAAACCGAATCCCGCAGGAAACGCCAACGAGCGCACGCCTCTGGTGTTGGTGCGCCCTGCATGAACACGAAGTGAGAACGGCGGCGATACATTTGGTAGAAGCAGGAGGCCTGCGGTGGGACAGTCAGCGGGATTCCGGCTTCGGATCGAACCACTGAAGGCGAGTCACATCGCCAGGAACCCCCACAACGGAGAGTGCAACGAAGGGCTGCCGGACACCACTCTGCAAACTCTGCTGGTTCAGAACTGGGCCAGTGGATTGGGAGGTCTGATCCGCTCACCGCTGACGACCCGCACCACCCGGGTGCTCTCGCTGCTTGAAACAGCCTCCATCCATCAGGACCGACTGCTGGCGCTTGCCCTGCTTCGGCCTGGAAATCGCCGTTCTACCTGTTGGCATCTGGATCTTCTTCAGTTCCAAAGCCCTGAACGTTTCAGCCGCCCGCAGGCATTGCGACTCCTCATTCAGGAATCCATGAAGGATCCTGTGGCTCAATCGCCCAGCTGGCTGGTGCGGTGTGACCCACTGGATCGCATGACGCTGGATGTCTTGCGGGAGTCAGGTTTTCAGCCACTGCTTCAACGCCGCATCTGGACAGCCCCGCAAAAGCACCGATCGGCTCCGGAGGAACAAACCCTGGGCTTACCTGATGGTGTTCGGTGGAGTCCGATTTCGCGGAGCAATGTGAAGCCATTGTTGTCGCTTGAGCAGAGCAGCATCAGTCCCCAGCACCGCCATATCATTGATAGGCACTGGAGTGACCTGCTGGATCGCCGGCAAGGATCGTTGGTGCTGATGGCGGGAGTTGACAAGGAACCGGTGGCCATCGCCGGGCTCCTCAACCGACCTTGGGGGTTAGACGCGTGCCGTTTCGAATTCGTACGCGGTCCCGCATGGGATGCACGAATCAGCTCGGCTTTCAGTGACATCGTCCTCCGATGGGTGGTACGGGGCCGAACCCCAGAGCTTCTCGTGAATGAAGACGATCACAGGATGCAGAAGCAGCTGGAAAGCCTTGGCTGGACATCTGAGAAATCGGAGCTTCTCTTGGGGCGAAGCCTGTGGAGAAGGGTCAGTCAGAGAGAACCGGGAGGCCTCCGCTCTCTGGAGACCATGCTCGGCCATCTGCAGCCGCAGCATCCGCCGCTGCCTACCCCAACCCTGGCACCGAGGCGTTGAATCCCCGGCCTGTTCCCCGCTCGATGCTCAGTCTCGACGTCGGCCGGCGCCGCATTGGACTCGCCGGTTGCGATGCCCTGGGCCTGACGGTGTCACCCCTTCCGGCTCTGCACCGTGGCTCCCATGCGCAGAATCTCCATCACCTACGAACCCTTTGCCAACACCGGAATGTGAAAGGACTGGTGGTGGGGCTCCCCCTGAATGATCAGGGACAGCCCACAGACCAGGCCCACCACTGCCGACGCTATGGACGAAGGATCGCCCGAGATCTCGGTCTTCCTCTCGCCTTTGTGAATGAACACAGCAGCAGCTGGGCAGCAGCTGAACGCCATGGATTGCAGGGAGATCGCAGCGGTCGGCTCGACAGTGCAGCCGCTGCATTGCTGCTGGAACAGTGGCTAGCGGAGGGCCCGGATGTGAAACCGGTCATAGCAGCGCCCGATGAACGTGGCGGGAATGAGGCTGATGAAGGATCCTGATCACATCCATCCACGACCCCATGAGTTCAAGCGGCCCGTCTTCCAGCGGTGAAGTCCCCACCGTTCTCGTTAAGGACAGCGAGGGACGCGATCTGCTCTGTTTTCTAGAGCAGCTCATCCCACTGGATGGCCAGGACTTTGCCCTGCTCACACCAGTGGACACACCCGTGTGCCTGTTCAAGCTCCGCGATGGCGAAGATCCCCAGCTGATCGACAGCATTGCCAGTAGTGAGCCGATCCTCTCGGTTGCTGATGTTGTGCTGCAGGAACACGACCTCACCTTGGTGCGCTCGGCCGTCACCCTCACTGTGAATGGTGAACTCGATGAACCCGATCCAGAGGACAACGAAGACGAAGAAGGAGACGATGATTCCGAAACGTACGAACTCCTGGTGAGTTTCCTCGTTGAGGATCAGGAATACGGGCTCTACATCCCTCTCGATCCATTTTTTGTCGTGGCGCGCATGGACGACGGTTGCGCCGTTCTCGTTGAAGGGGAGGACTTTGACAGGATCCAGCCCAGAATCGAAGCTGAGCTCGACGAGCGTGATCTACCCGAGTGATGCAGCGTCACTGGTTACGGCCCGACTGGGACCCTGGTCTCACGTTGGCTCATCTGCCACTTGAACCCCTGCTGGGCCGAGGAATCAAGGTGCTGCTCCTTGATGTGGATCGCACGCTTCTGCCTGGGAAGGATGTCGTGCTTCCACCGGCGATGCGCCGCTGGCTGGTTGACGCCTCACGACAACTGCATCTGCACTTAGTCAGCAACAACCCCTCAAGACAGCGGATCAAAGCCGTTGCCGATCAAATCGGGGTTGACTTCACTTGCGGTGCGTCCAAACCCCGCAGGAGAGCCATCAGCCGGATCATCGACCAGTTGCCCACACCGCCCACGCAGATCGCCATGGTTGGCGATCGGGTTTTCACCGACGTCCTGGCTGGCAACCGCCTGGGACTGTTCACGGTTCTGGTCAGGCCCCCGAATGCGGAAGGATTCCCCTGTCAGAACGATCGCGTGCAGCGCCTGGAACGCCGCCTGGCACTCCTGCTCGGGAGTCCATGTCGATGAAGCTCAGGGTTGTGAAGGTTGGGACCAGCCTTCTGAGGGAACGACCTGGTGCAACAACAGCTGATGCCATTGCGCTCTTGGCCAGCAGCTTGGCGGACAGCATGCAACAAGGTGACAAGGTTGTTCTCGTGACCTCAGGAGCTGTCGGACTGGGGTGTCAACGCCTCGGGATGTCAAATCGGCCGACAAGCGTCAGCGGCCTGCAAGCCGCTGCAGCCATCGGTCAGGGGCATCTGATGAGCCTTTATGAGGAAGCCTTGTCGCACCGATCCATTCCTGTGGCGCAGGTGCTTCTGACGCGCTCGGATCTGGCTGACCGCCGGAGCTACCACAACGCGTCAGCGACCCTGCACCAATTGCTGCAGTGGGGTGTTCTTCCAGTTGTCAATGAAAACGACACGGTGTCGTCTGCCGAATTGCGCTTCGGCGACAACGACACCCTCTCGGCACTGGTGGCATCAGCCGTGGGCGCCGATGAACTGATCCTGCTCACTGACGTGGACCGTCTCTATACCGCTGATCCACGCTCTGACAGGGAAGCAACACCAATCACTGATGTGCATCATCCCTCTGAAATCGCCCAACTGGAAGAGGGCGCCGGTGACGGTGGCCGCTGGGGGACCGGTGGGATGACCACCAAACTGGCAGCCGCACGCATCGCCACAGCCAGCGGCATCACAGTCCATCTTGGAGACGGACGCGACCCCAAAGGACTGCGCCAGATCCTTCAGGGAGGGCGGGGCGGAACGGTCTTCCATCCCCACCCCGAACCCCTGGGCAACCGCAAAAGCTGGCTGGTCCACGCTCTCCAGCCCACTGGGAGTCTGTCCATCGACAGCGGTGCCTGCAGGGCCGTGAAGCAACGAGGTGCATCCCTCCTTCTGGTGGGAATCACCGGTATTGAGGGTCAGTTCAGCGCCAATCAGGCCGTGCGCGTGCTGGACCCTGATGGGCTGGAGATTGCCCGCGGCCTGACATCGATTGACAGTGAACAACTCTCGTTAAGCATGAATCAATCATCCAGACCCAGAACCATCGGAGGCTCCCCCGTTGTGATTCACCGCGACGCCATGGTGCTGATCACACCTACGATCCGCCAGCCAGCCTCCTGAACCCATGCGATTCAGTCAATTGATCGCCGTGCTGAAGAACGGTGAAGCAGGCATTCTCTGCACCTCTGAAGGCCGGGATCCGGATTTGCGCGGTGCCGCCTCACTGGAGCGTGCAGTGGCGGATCAACTCAGTTTTCTCGAGAAAGGAAACGCGCTCGTTGGCAGCCTTGAACGCAGCGATGCTGGCGCGGTTCTGATTCCTGATCAACAGGAACTCAGAGATCTAGCCGAGCAGCATCAGCTGGCCTGGGCCGTGTGCAGTGATCCCCGGCTGGCTTTTGCCGAAGCCCTCGAACAACTGCACCCCAAGCCATCTCCTCAGGCAGGGATCCACGCCAGTGCCGTCATCGCTGATCGCGTTCAACTTGGAGCCGGTGTCAGCATCGGCCCCCGGGTGTGCATCGGCGATGACACCAGAATCGGCCCACGGACCGTGATTCATCCGGGTGTGGTGATCTACGGGAATGTGGACATCGGTGAGGGCTGCGAGCTGCATGCCAACGCCGTTCTCCATCCCGGCAGCCGGATCGGTGATCGCTGTGTGGTGCATTCCAATGCCGTGGTGGGATCTGAGGGCTTCGGCTTTGTGCCCACCGCCAAGGGATGGCGCAAGATGCCGCAGACCGGTCTTGTGGTGCTCGAGGACGGCGTTGAAGTGGGCTGCGGCAGCACCATCGATCGCCCCTCCGTTGGCGAAACCCGGATCGGCAGCGGCACAAAAATCGACAACCTGGTGCAGATCGGTCACGGTGTGGTGACAGGCCGCGGCTGCGCCCTGGCCTCTCAGGTGGGCATCGCCGGTGGCGCCCAACTGGGCAACGGGGTCATCCTTGCGGGCCAGGTGGGCGTTGCCAACAGAGCCGTGATTGGCGATCGAGCGATCGCAAGCTCCAAGAGCGGAATCCATGGGGAGGTTGCCGCAGGCGAGGTGGTGAGCGGCTACCCAGCCATTCCGAATCGGCTCTGGCTGCGCTGCTCGGCGGCATTGTCCAAACTGCCTGAGATGGCGAAACAGTTGCGAGAACTGAAGAAGCAAATCTCTTCCGAAGAGACCAGGGGATCAAGCGAAGTCAATCAGTAACCTCAGCACCATCGTTGTCGGTCGGCTCAATGACTCACCATCGCGTCGTCCTGCTTTCGGGAGATGGCATCGGCCCTGAAATCACAGCAGTGACGCGCCAGTTGCTCGATGTGGTGTCCGAGCGCCACGGCTTCCAGCTGGACTTTGATGAACAGTTGATCGGAGGGGCTGCGATCGATGCCACCGGAGAGCCTCTCCCCGTTACAACCCTGGAAGCCTGCCGGTCAGCAGATGCGGTGCTGATGGCTGCGATCGGCAGTCCACGGTTTGACAGCCTGCCCCGGGAGAAACGACCTGAAAGCGGCCTTCTGGCGTTGCGGTCGGGACTGAAGCTGTTTGCCAATCTTCGCCCGGTGAAGATCGTGCCGGCACTGATCGAAGCAAGCAGCCTGAAGCCTGACGTGATCGATGGTGTGGATCTGATGGTCGTGCGGGAGCTCACCGGAGGTATTTACTTCGGCCAACCCAAGGGAAGAGTCGAGGCCGATGGTGAAGAACGCGGCTTCAACACCATGACCTATTCGGCGTCAGAGGTGGATCGCATTGCCAAGGTGGCCTTCGAACTCGCCAGGGAGCGAGGGGGGCGGCTCTGCTCTGTGGACAAGGCCAATGTGTTGGATGTGAGCCAGCTGTGGCGCGATCGTGTTGACGCCATGGCCCCCTCCTACGGGGATGTGGAGGTGAGTCATCTCTACGTCGACAACGCAGCCATGCAACTGGTGCGTGCACCTCGGCAGTTTGATGTGTTGCTCACCGGCAACCTGTTTGGCGACATCCTCAGTGATGAGGCCGCCATGCTCACTGGCTCCATCGGCATGCTCCCCTCCGCATCCCTGGGCAGCGATGGCCCAGGACTGTTTGAGCCGGTCCATGGATCCGCTCCGGATATCGCCGGAGAAGACAAGGCCAATCCAATGGCCATGGTGCTGTCTGCGGCGATGATGCTCAGAATTGGCCTCAAGCAGAAAGCCGCCGCTGACGCCCTTGAACGGGCCGTCGACCGCGTCCTTGCCGCTGGTTTCCGCACCGGTGATCTGATGGCCGAAGGATGTACACAGCTGGGATGTGAAGCCATGGGAGAGGAGCTTCGGAAGGTGCTTTAAACAAGTCGTACGAACGAAAATTCAGATTCGGCCTCGCGACCTGCCAAACTCGTCGGGCCAGATCTGCCTCCGTCGATGTCGAAGCGTCACCCCGTCGTGGCTGTCACGGGTTCCTCCGGTGCAGGAACCAGCACTGTGAAGCGTGCTTTCGAGCACATCTTCGCCCGTGAAAGCATCACTCCGGCAGTCGTTGAGGGTGACAGCTATCACCGCTTCGAGCGGATGGAGATGAAAAAGGCCATGGCCGAGGCCCTCTCCAAAGGGGAGAACTTCTCCCATTTCGGCCCTGAAGCCAACCTTTTCGACAAGCTCGAGGAGCTGTTCAAGGTTTACGGCGAGACCGGCGGTGGACAAAAGCGTTACTACCTTCACAGTGGCGAGGAAGCGGCTGAACACAACGCCCGTCTCGGCGTTGATCTCAACCCAGGACAGTTCACCCCCTGGGAAGACATTCCCGGTGGAACCGACCTTCTTTTCTATGAAGGTCTGCACGGTGGTGTGGTGGGCGACAGCTACGACGTGGCTGCTCAAGCCGATCTGCTTGTGGGCGTGGTGCCCATCACCAACCTGGAGTGGATTCAGAAAATCCACCGAGACAATGCCGAGCGGGGCTATTCCGCCGAAGCCATTGTTGACACCATCCTGCGCAGGATGCCGGATTACATCAACCACATCTGCCCACAGTTCAGCCGCACGGACATCAATTTCCAGCGGGTGCCCACCGTGGATACCTCCAACCCCTTCATCTGCAGAAACATTCCCACTCCGGATGAAAGCTTCGTGATCATTCACTTCCGCAAGGGAGCCAGAGAGAAGTGGGGGATCGACTTCAATTACCTTCTCAGCATGATCCACGATTCATTCATGTCGAGCCCAACGAGCATCGTGGTGAATGGCGGAAAAATGGGTTTTGCGATGGAGCTGATCCTGACGCCGATCATTCACAGAATGATCGAAGAAAAGAAGAAGCTAGGCTGATTTCAGCTCTGTTCCAGTCACGACGAATCGTCCTATCGTGGGTTCATCTGAACGATCAGGTGAACCCATTTCTTCGTATTCACCATCCTTTGTGATTTCAGGTGCTGGTGGTCATGCCGGACTGACACCACGCTGGGATCAAGTGGACAGCAGGCGTTTGATCGCCCTCGCGCGCAGGGTTTATTTCAAGCACCTCACCACCAATGGTTACCACTTGGATCCATTTGGAGTGGTCGTGAATAGTGACAATGATGACGGTCGCGTTGTGTTTGAAACGCCGACCCTGCTGCCCGAAGAGCAGTTCATCAGCGCAGAGCTGATCGGAGTAAGGCTCAAGCGCGCCAAAAGCCCGAGAGAACGGCAGAAAGGAGGCTCGCTTTAGTGACTCTTGTGCTGATCTCCCTGGCCCTCTTCGGTGCCTGCATCGGCAGCTTCACCAACGTCGTGGTGTGGCGACTGCCAAGACAGGAATCTCCGATTTGGCCAGGCAGTCACTGCCCGAGCTGCGGTCATGCCGTGCGATGGCATGACAATGTCCCGGTGCTCGGGTGGTTGCGACTGAGGGGCCGATGTCGCGACTGCTCGGCAGCGATCTCAGCCCGTTACCCAATTGTGGAAACCTTCAGTGGTTGCCTGTGGGTCAGCGCCCTAATGGCGGCCCAACGCAGCAGCGACAACAGCATGGTGCTGATCACGCTGCTGATGGGGCTTGTGCTGGTGAGCCTCCTGCTGCCGCTGGTTCTGATCGATCTCGACCACCTGTGGTTGCCGGAACCGATCTGCCGAGCAGGGGTGATCTGCGGCGTCCTTGCCACAGCCCTTCTGGCCTGGGGAGGAGGCAGTGACAACCCAAAAGCGGTTCTGCTGAACCATCTGATCGCCAGCGCGACCGGACTTCTGGTGATGGAAAGCCTGAGCGCCCTCGCTGAACGAATCCTGGGCCAACCTGCCCTCGGCCTCGGAGACGCCAAACTGGCCGCTGTGGCTGGAGCCTGGCTCGGGCTAGGCGGCCTCGGGATCTCCATGGCTCTTGCGGTGTTCTCCGGTGCTGCAGTTGGAACAGTGGGTCGATGGACCGGCCGCCTTGGGCCCAGGCAACCGTTCCCCTTCGGTCCCTTCATCGCCTTCGGGATCTGGATGACATGGCTGATGGGAGCCTCGTGGTGGTGGCAACGCTGGCTGGCCCTGATGGGGGGGGCCTGAACTCTCGTCTTAAATGGTTCCAGTAGAAGGGATTGCGTGTCGCTGTTCGACTGGTTCGCGGATCGCCGTAAGGAACAGTCCGTCGTGAAAGTTGTTCAAGAGCCCGAAGAAGGCGACGGTCTCTGGAGCAAATGCCCTGAATGCGGCCAGGTGGTGTATCGCAAAGATCTGCTGGCCAATGCCAGCGTCTGCAGCAACTGCGGACATCACCATCGGATCTACAGCGCTGAGCGCATCGCTTTGATTGCCGATGAAGGCAGTTTTGAAGCGATTGACGAAGCGCTGGCCCCAACCGATCCTCTCGTTTTTAAAGACCGTCGTGCCTACGCCGACCGACTGCGTGAGACCCAAGCCGGTACAGGGCTCCGCGATGGGGTGATGACAGGATTGTGCCGGGTGGACGACATCCCCATGGCCCTGGCAGTGATGGATTTCCGCTTCATGGGCGGATCCATGGGATCGGTTGTGGGAGAGAAGTTGACCCGCCTGATCGAAACAGCCACAGACAAGCGGCTGCCGCTGCTGATTGTCTGCGCGTCAGGGGGAGCTCGCATGCAGGAAGGCATGCTCAGCCTGATGCAGATGGCCAAGATCTCAGGCGCCCTGGAACGGCATCGCGAAGCAGGTGTTCTTTACATGCCCCTGCTCACCCACCCCACCACGGGAGGGGTGACCGCCAGCTTCGCCATGCTGGGTGACCTGATTTTGGCAGAACCGAAAGCCCTGATTGGCTTCGCCGGACGCCGAGTGATCGAACAGACCCTGAGGGAAAAGTTGCCCGACAACTTCCAGACGGCGGAATACCTCCAAGACCACGGATTCGTGGACACGATCGTTCCCCGCACCCAGCTGAAATCCACTCTGGCCATGCTGATGAAGCTGCATGGCTGCCTGCAGGGGAGTGCCGCAGTCTGATGAGCGTTGGCCCCCTTTTCAAAACCGCACAGTGGATCGGCATGGTGGTGGTTTCACTCCTGCTTCTCCTGCTTGCGGGTCCCGTCCTGGCAGGTCCTGTTGATTGGCGAGAGGTTCCATCCAGTTCCGAAGGCCAACAGTGGTGGGACGCTGGCAGTGTTCGACGTAGCAAGGACGGCACCGTTTCAGTGCTGAGCCGCTACAGCCTGAGAACGGAGGATGAATCACCGGCCTTAGGAACCTTGGTCGTGATGGACATCGATTGCGACCAACGCCTGTATCGAGACACGCAGAAAAATGGTCTTCCCCGCCTCAGGGCCTCCTGGGAAGCTCCGGCTGACGACGATCTGATCTCCGAAGTGATCGATGCTGTCTGCAGCTCCGGATTGGCCTGATCCCTCTTTGCTCTCTTTCCCCCCTGATGCCCCATGGCTTTGAGCTCCAACCGAGATCCAATTGGTGTCGCCGTTGCCGGTCTTGGTTTCGGGGCATCCGTTCACCTTCCTGCACTGGAAGCGAACCCTGATCTCAAGGCCGTAGCGCTGTGGCACCCACGCAGCGAGCGCCTGGATCAAGTGGGCCGAGACACCAGCTTGAAGGGTTATGAGGCGTTCGACGCCTTGCTCGAGGATCCCAGTGTGGAGGCAGTCATCATCGCCACACCACCAGGACCGCGTTATGACCTCGCTCTACGCGCTCTGGCCGCCGGGAAGCATCTTCTGCTTGAAAAGCCAGTTGCCCTGAATGCTGATCAGGTGGCTGACCTGCAGCGGACAGCCTCGAGCGCAGGTCTCAGCGTGGCTGTGGATTTTGAATATCGGGCAGTGCCGCTCTTTCAGCAGACAGAAAAGCTTCTGAGCAACGGCGCAATCGGCACACCCTGGCTTGCAAGGCTCGACTGGCTGATGAGCAGCCGGGCCAATCCAAAACGCCCTTGGAACTGGTATGCCAAAGCCGACGAAGGCGGCGGTGTGCTGGGTGCCCTCGGCACCCATGCCTTCGACATGCTGGCCTGGCTGATCGGTCCGGTGCAGACCCTGCAATCAATCACGCAAACCGCCATCGCGCACAGGCCGGATGCAAGTGGTGACAGTCAGGCCGTCACAGCGGAGGACATCGCCCTGATCAACACAACGCTCACGACCCATCAGGGAGCACCACTGGCCGCACAGGTGGCTCTGGCATCGGTGGCGCGCAATGGCAGGGGTTGCTGGCTGGAGATCTACGGATCGGAGGGAAGTTTAAAGCTGGGCAGTGAGAACCAAAAGGACTATGTGCACGGGTTCTCTCTCACCCTTCAACGGGACGGCGAACCCCCTCGCAGCATTCAGGCGGATGAGGAGTTCCGCTTTGCGAAAACCTGGAGTGACGGGCGCGTTGCCCCTGTCGCTCGGCTGCAAGGTTGGTGGGCGGAGAGCATGCGCAGCGGCCGGCCGATGGTGCCAGGTCTGTTGGAAGGGCTTGCCAGTCAGAAGGCATGCGACCTCTGCCTTGAGATGGCCTTGGGACAGTGATCGAGGGGAGACAAGAATCCAGGGGTTAGATCCGGTAGATTCGCCCCCATTCGTCTCTAAGACGTTCCACCTCGAGGTTCTTTCCCATGGCGCTCGTTCCGCTTCGGCTTCTGCTCGACCACGCCGCCGAAAACGGCTACGGCATCCCTGCGTTCAATGTGAACAACCTGGAGCAGGTGCAGGCGATCATGGAAGCGGCTGATGAGACCGACA